>JACCDY011240442.1_pt1 | contig 67374 bp, 61 predicted proteins | sample 7446391 | NCBI WGS metagenome assembly JACCDY01 (sample SAMN15323451, study PRJNA562643) | freshwater metagenome | isolation source: river surface water | place: USA:Blue River Watershed | collected 2017-08-18
ATCACCCGATCACGACTTTATGCCGGTGGAGCTTATTTCAAGTCTAAAGTGTTTGGACCAGTAGCAAATACTATTTTTGTTGAACTTGGTTCCGACACTTTGAAAGTTGGCATGAACTTTTCTGGTAGTAAGAATACAATAAAAAAATATGACGGTGTTTCTAAAATCCAGTATGACGGTAATTATATTTTTGTAGATGACGTGTTGCATACTACTGGAAATGTACTACACACTCCACAAAACAGAATTGTATTCACTATACCAGAAATCATTCAACCAACGGTTGAACTATACAATGTGCAGCAGCAATCACAAGAGATAGATGGTCAAATTCAGCAAGTATATTCTTTACTTGATATCAAGTCCGCCATCGCCAGTAGTTCATTAATTGTGATGCCAGACCGCCCGGGTGGCGATGATACTGCAGAGGGCATGGATACACCATTTATACGGCCTTTTGGGCGGGTTTATTTGTCTGGAGCTGGTGGACTACCAGCAAACGCAATTGGATGCGACACCGGCCCGTTTAAGACGATTGTGAAGGTTCGTGGTATTGAGGCCGACGATGGTTCTATACAATCGACTGATCTTCTTTATGAATGGTCTAGTTCTGACAAATCATCAGGTCAATGGATCCCATACAATAGGACAGAATGAAAAAAGCCGGCGTAAGCCGGCTTTTTAAATTACATCCTGTAAACGACATGAGTAATCGTCCAACACGAATTCCCAGTCCCCATCAACCGAGAAAAACACCTTGATCATTTCAAATGAACCAAAGTTTATCGGACTAATTGCATATAGAAAGTTTGGAACACATGGAAATACGATCATAGAACCTCTTTCCGGCAAAATACTAAAGTTGAAATTTATCAATTCTAACTTGCCACCATATGTCTCAAAATTCAAATCAATTGGCAGACTGTCACAAAATGACTTTAGTGGAATGATACCAATGAAATCTATATTTTTAGTTTTATTCCACTTCCGTTTTTGACTAACCCATCCGTCAATTTGAGCATGAAGTGCCGGCGCGGATGCATTTTCTGGGAACTGACAGAAAAGCATTTTGATATCATCTGACACCGTTGTCCCGTATCGCTGGTTCATTTCAGAGGTGTAGTCCAGAATTGAATTCTTTACGATAGAAAATTGTCCCTCATTAAGATGCCTTACGCTAGATGGCGAATTTTGGATTCGATTTAGAGCGATCAGTTTATCACATTGGAGGGGTGATAATAGTTCCTCGACAACAAAAAATGGGGACTTTTTAGACATTACTTCTTCTCAGCAGTTGAATTGGCGGCGAACCAATCTTCGCCCATCAAAATTACAGGCGGGTCCATTACCATTTCAGAAACCTTGATTTTAACAGTTTTATCAAAATCGAGGTCAGGAATTACAAGATGAACTGAAACTTCATGTAGTTCATCATCTTCGGATTTTTCTTCCCATAAATTCATTTCAATAGATTCTTGTAGTTGAAACTTGACTTTATCGCCAGAGCCGGAAATGCTCTTCGGATGAAGAATAATTTCATCCCCAGGAACTTCATGGATGTCAATTGATTCATCATTGACTGTTCCCTTGAATACAACTTCAGCAGATGGGTCAGTGGAATCAGAAGGTTCCAAATCAGTATTGGGATCATCCATACTTGGAACATCCATATTGGGATCATCGACTGCATCTGTATTATCTGTATCTTTGGTATCTGCGGGAATTTCTGAATCAACGCCATCGCTTTTTGGCGTGTCATCAATACCAGAAAAAACTTCGGGATCCGTTGAAGAAATTGCCGAAAAGAAATCAATCAGGTTGGCACCAAGAGAATCTAATACCTTGACTTCATATCCCTCAACTTCCAAGTGTTTTACCGCATGGCTCATGCCATCCGGATTACTTGTGATAATTACTACTGGGTGGTGTTTCATTTATGCTCCTAAAATGGGCCATGTGGCCCATTTTTAATGTGAAATTGACTTTGCTGGCTTACGCAAACATACGACTTCATAGATGCCATTCCCATCAGTTGGTGAAGATGCGAAAATCTTCTCTAGGTGTGGAATGTGTGCATCCGGATCACCTTCATCTGCGTCGAAGTGATAAACCTTTACATCAGCTCCGGAAAGATAGCTTTCCACCAATTGTAACTGCTTGTCTCTTGGCATCCATTCACGATAGTCCGAATAAAAATTCTTCATCATTCGATTGAATTCGTCATGTGAACGAGTTGGCACAATCGATTCGGAAATCTTTTGCTGTGGCTCAACTTCTGATGCTGGCTCATCCACAGTCGGCTCAACTTGGTCCATAAAAGTGGTGAATGCAACTTTTGTTTCTGGACTATTTGAGATGCAATAAGCTCCGAATAGGATAGCAGAAACTCCCTGACGGGTGGATTGCAGTTTTGAAACGTCAATGCCGAGAACAGTTAGGAAGTTACTGAATTCTTCACGATATTCTACATCGGAAACTTTTTCCGCCTTTTCCGCAGTAACAATTTGATGATAAATCTTATTGAAATTGGAACGAGTGATAGCATTCGCCGAAATTTCATCAGCCGCCGAATTGATAGAATCGTCAATCTCTTCCATCTTCATCAACATACTACCAGGAATGCCGATGAAGCCTAGAATTGCCAGAATTCGTTTGCCGATAAGTGTTTCAATTTTAGAACCAACCATAGAGTATTCGGAATCAAGGCCCATAACTCGGAACAAGTCATTAGACTTACTCTTTTCAGCAGCATCTGCCGGCTCAACCGATTCAGAAATCTTCTTTTTCTTCGGGTGAATTACTACTGAAACGTCATCATCAGTAGTTTCCGACTTTTTGTCTTCGTCAGTATCGGAATCTTCACCATCCTCAGTTTTTTCCTTATCTTCAGCATCCTCCGTAGGTGCTGGCTGTTCATCTTGTGGTGCATCAGAACTGGCTTGCGCCTTAGGTTCGCCATCCGATTCGGCATCATCAGGCTTTTCACTCTTTGGATCTTCATCAGATGGCATTTCGTCACCAAACAGTTCGTCGAACTCTTTTTTGGTTTGGTGATAGTCAGCATCGTCAGTGGTTTCCTGCTGACCATCGACAGGTTCTGTGGACGGTTCCTGTTGGGTATCGGTTTGTTCTGGATCTTGGGCCGGGGCTTCAGATGAACTATCACCTTCGGGTTTTTCTTGTTGGGTGATTTCCGATTTCAACTCATCATCACCACCAGCATTAGAATTTGGCGATTCTGGTTCAACCTGTGTATCTTCAACTGGCGCTTCAGCCGGAACATCAACCCGTGGGTAAGTATCATCTGGCCAGATGATATCAACAATATCAAACTCATCGGCAAATCGAAGCAGAACATCTTCAAATTCCTCTTCACCGCCCAGAGCCGTAGCCAAGCTGTCTTCAAACTTTTCTGCGTCGTCCTTACTTACATACATCTTTACCAGTTGACCGTCGTCCAGTTCGACTGCGAATCCGACACATTCTACGCCATCATTAACTTTTTGTGCTTTGTCGAGGTAAGAAGTTACAGTGGCCGCATCCACATCTTGTGAATTTACTGCAGCACGCTCATTTTTGAAAGTGACATCAGTTTCGGACGCAACTTTTTGTCCGGAGGTATTTGGGTTGCCGGTCCCATTATAGACGGGAATCGCCGGAGCAGCTTCCTGCTCAGTTAAAGATTTAATAAATTTAAACATTCTTATCACCCTTAATCTTTTTCTTTTTCATGGCAACAAGAACAGAATCATTACGTGTGCGCATGACGAATTTATACCGACCACCAACTGGTGCTTCCTTTGGGGCAATATCACTGGCGGAGGTTTGCGAGGTGGTGCTATTTGGTTCAGCAGCAACTGGTGCTTCATCTTCAAGCAACATGTATGAGATCATTTTGGTTAATTCCTCTTTTATGTTTTTATTTAGTTCAACAAATCTACCAAAAACCGCATTAGCAAGGTCTTCAATATTTTGTGAATTTACTACTTCTTCGCGGATGCGCTGAAGTTCATTGAATGCTTCAGCAAAAGCAACTTTGGTTCTATCGACAACTGACTTTGTGTATTTTACTGACTTGTCGCCAACCTTTAGTTCGCCCCCATTGTTCGAGGCAAATCGCTTATTGTGGACATTCAGAAGCTTGGTTCCATTGTCGATTATTGCCAGCATTTTATTTTTTGTGGCATTGATGTCAGAAATTTCAAATTGTTTCAAAAAGTCCTGCAAGCCTAATGTCTTGATAGAATCTTTAGCAGACTGTGCTCGCGCAAGTTCAGGCTTCCCCATAACTTTTGCCAAACTGATTTTCACCATGCCCACGATACCACCACGCTTCAGTGGGTCTGCATTTGGATCCGTTGTTAGAATTGAACTAACAGCAGTTTTTCTTCCTTTTTGGTAAAAGATGTTGGTGGCCACGAAGGTATCTTTATCTACCACCTTGTATAAATTATCACCAACAGTGAGGACAAAGCCTTCTTTATCCACTCCGGGGTCTATTTTGGATTCTATCATTCCATATAGCTTCATTACTAGCGCCCGCTTGAGTTTGGAAAGAATCAAAACTGTATTAATTTTCTGACGCTTGTTTTGTTCGTTCTCTCTTGCGACTTCAAGTTGACCATTAGTCATACCGTCAACTTCTGATGGGCTGTTACAAGCTGCTTGTAGCGCATCAATTTCAGTTTGCGCATTTGATAACTCCAACACCTTAGAAATGGGATATTTTTTATTAGAGTAAAATCTGAATACTACATCTCTTACTTCAGTTTGAAGCTCGATCCCATTGTTGGATGTTTTCACTTCTGCCGACACTGTAATTTTTGTATCACTTAGAGAATTCGACAGTTGTTGAACTTTTTTGTCGTCGGTGCCTTTTACACCACGAAGGAAAATAATTGATGCTTCGGTATCGCCACCATGGTAAGGGACCACATTCGGCTGACTGCCAAAAATGACTTCAACTTCTATCATTTCATTTGGCGATAGAAGTTCTGACAGTTTGGTTTTTACTGCTTGTAGTGCTTGTAGTGCGGCTTTGAATTGATCATTAGGTGCAACGTCTTCAAATTGGCCCGGGGTATAAATCTTAGGAGCAGATTTGCTTTTGCCCTCTCTAGATACATATACTCCTTGCTGATCAACACCAACCCAAAGATTCGCCCCATCTAATTTAGTTGACACAGTTCCAGAAGACAACGTGGACACGACTTTTAGCATCTGTTCTGCTGGCAAGTCATCTAAATGCTGAATACTCATGTTATTTTGTTTAAATGTATTTAAGGGGCGCAGTGCGCCCCTTAATTTCATCAGTCCGTGCTCTCTTGATTGGCCTTTTCCGCCAGAGCAGTTTTCAGCATTTCCAACTCATCCTTTGCTTGCTTGGCCAGTTGGCCATGGATGAACATAGTGGCTGCTTTATTTGTGTCCATCTTGAATTGCAGAGCTGCAACCTCAAGATTCAGGTCTTCTCCCTCTTGAAGCAAAGCTTCGTAAAACGCAACAGTTTGTTGCAGTTGCGGCGAAAATTGATTTACTGAATATGACATACCGTCAATAATAAGATTTTGTAGCTTTTCCATTGTTTAATCCTTTGGTTGCATTGCGTCCATGTTGAATACGCCCATTCGTGGGGCCATAGGTTGAGAAAGTGGCTTTTTTGCCCCTTCTTGAATTTTAATCTTGCTCTCAATAACACCAGTAGTCATTGCTTGTTCGTCCAAATCAGTGATTCTAAGACTTACTGGACTCCATGCCAGTCGGCGGGACTTGCCGACGCCACCCGAATTTCGGGTTTTGAGATACTGGAATTGAATTTGACCGGCCGCCTCCATTGCTTCATCTTTGATGATCGCGATACACATGTCAGAGGTATTGATTTTGGACATACCGCCCTGAATGTCATCTTGGCCGAGGGGTTTGTTGTTTCTAATTTTCTCCCATGCATCTCGACCGAGCTGGGATGCACTAATAACGATAGCATCAAAGTCCATTCCGAGTGCTCGAATTTCCTCAGCGACATACTTGTCCTTCAGAAACATGTTTCCAGCATCAATCTTGCTGATTGGGTTTGCAATGTCCAGATAGTCAATAATAATGAAGTCAACCTTGATACCAGTGCGACGTTGTAGATCATTGATATATGCTGCAAAGTCGTTGGCATTTGAACCTTCTCGCATCCGGCGAATATATAGCTTGCCAGCATGTTGTTCAAACAATTCTACATCATCAACCACTTTCTGAACATTCAGCGCAACAAATTTACCAGCAATGTTAGAAATCATACTGTCAAAACGGCGTGCCACCAAATCATCACGCATTTCCAGCGAAATGTACACTCCGTTCATCCCTGCCGAGCACAAGTTCAGCCCCAAATTAGTCATACCAACTGACTTACCGCCACCAGATGGCGCCAGAAGCAGAATAAGTTCTTGGCGACCAATACCCTCAACATCCATGTCAACTGTTTCCCAGCCAGTTGAAATAACCTGTGCTTTTTGGGCTGATAACAGGATGCGGGCCTCAACATCGGAAAAGTAGTCAATACCAAGTTCGGTATTCAGACTAATCTGTGTCGCTTCGGTCAGCTCTTTGATCAGCTTGCCGAGTTGATTTTCCTTAATAAGATTTGGTGCAGAAAAAACCGATGCGATAACAGCACGAAATTTACAGAAGTTGGCGATCTGGTTCGCCATGAAATCCAAGTCTTCTCGACTAATAACATCTGTCGGGATTGGTTCAAACTTGGTGACAGTCTTGATGATTTCCCGAGATGGAATTGCCTTGTGCCTTTGGAAGTATTGCTTGATGAATTCAACAGGCTTCTGGAGGTGTTCATCAAAATACTTAGCATCAAGAACATGATTGACCATCAAAAATAGATTAGATGACGAAATCAATGAATTTACATATAGCTCTTGTGCTTCAGTGTCCATCAATGGAACATCATCAAAAATAGATTCTTCTTTACTCATTTGACTCCTTACATGTTTTTGAAGCCCAGTTCTAGGGCGACACTAAGATCCATCCCACCAAATTCTACACCGGTTTGCTCTGGTGCGCAAATGTTGGACATCAGTGTATGTATCGTGAACAGGATTCCGTGCTTAATGACCGATTTGTTCACATCCAATTTGTCTACGCAGTTAGTTACCATCCAACCATGCTTGACCGCAGCATGAGCTAATTTGTTCCCATTATCATCGGCATCGACGACGATGACTTTTTTGCGACGACAATTATCTAAAATTTTCAGCTTCTCTTCTGATAGATCAGATCCCAAAATGGCCACTCCATCAATTAGCGCAGCATCAAAAATTCCTTCAGTAATAAACAATGGCCCCTCATGATTATACAAGTTGTGTAATCCCCAGATAGCAAGGTTTTTATTTTCATAGCAGGTGAGATATCTAGGTCGAACATCAGAAAGCATCGTTCGACTTTGCCAATGAATTAACTTTCCATTCTGATAGATAGGCAAAATCACTCGGTCGGTGTGACGTTCCGACAGCGAATACATCGCTTTTACCTTGTATGGGTCGATTCGCCTACCTTCCAAATACTTTACAATCTTTTCTTCAATGTCTGGGAATTTTTCAGAACCAACATAAAAAGTATTTTTTGGTAGTTTTACTTCTGTCCCAATAATACTGTTGACGTTCTTCTGCCTAGCTTGAATTATACGTTCAAAAGTGATTTCTCCAGTTTCAAAGAAATTTCCATTTACCACTTCTAGAATCGAACTCTTACTTATTCCAAATGTCCCCAGAATGTAAATTGCGGTATTTGAAATATCCGTTTCGCCTTCAACGTATGTGAATTTTCGTTTGCAGTTAAAGCAATGGTACCCTACAGTCTTATTATCAAATTTGAACCCAGCTCTTGGGCTGTGGTCATTACAAGCCTTACATGCTACTGGCCAAAAACCAGTATTGGTTTGGTGGGCCAGGACAACATTTTTTTGAATCAAATCTTGTAGGGTCTTCATTCTTATTCCTTGAACAGATTTTTTAAATTTCTCTTATGTCGCATCACGGACTTGGAATATTGGCTACTTTTTACCTTTTTACCAGCAATGGGGCCGCGTTGATATGCAACAACCTGATGCTCTTCGCCGGAAATCCCATACTTCTCTTTGATTACGACCATGTACTTAGAGGCAACAGTGATGCCACAACGGTCATTTTCTTGAACCGCGCGACGAATAACGTTCTTCGGTGATTTATGATTGATGCCACCACAAGAGGATGAGACCTCGGGGTATTCTTGCAATACTTCCCTTACTGCTGCAAATCCGACTTGACCAATTCCAATAAAGGTTTGGTGCTTTTTATCTAATCCAGCCTTAGATTCCTGGTAAATTACTGCAGGTATAAGATAACGATCGTGGCCGTCAACACTACCAATTTTAGCAGCGGTGCGCAAATTTGTGGTTTGAATCCTGTCTAATGCTCGATATTCATCGGCACCGACTAAATTCATACTTGTGGTTAGCAGCATGGATGCGAAAACGGTTTTCAAAACTAAAGTCAAAACGAGGTTCCTTTCTTACCGGTAGTATCATACCACACCCCCGACCGGAGGGCAAGCGGCCCAAAAAAGCGTGCATAATACTTGAAAAAATGATAAAATGTCGGGGAAGACTATTTAGACACACTATGCCAAATTTGAAAATTGTGCGGTTGGTTCAGCAATTAAGAAACAAGGACGAATGCCATGACAAAATTTATGAAATTTTTCTAAACCAAACTAATTTGTTCCAGGAGGTGGAATTCTATACGGATTTTGAAGACTTGATGACAACCATCCGTAGGAGCATTTCGCAAACCATGTTAAATCGAGAGGGGTTCATTTATGCAGCAGCAAATGACATTGACGATGCAGTTAAAGTTGGTCGAACTATTGATGTGGCATCCAGAAGTAGAAGTTTGAATGGTGCGGGGGTATTGAACGAACTACAAATAAAGCAGTCGTGGCAAGTCTATGATGCTGTTTGGTTTGAGACCAAAATACATCAAGCACTAAAAAAGAAACGCCCCAATAAGAAAGAATTCTTTATGGGGCGCCTTGAAGACATCATATCTGATGTCAATGCTTTAGTCTCACACTTGGAAGAGGACTATAGGAAAAAACTAATTGAAATTGGATTACAGGATCGTGTTGCCAGCGGAACTATCGGCTCGCTCGAATCCACCAAGATCGAACATCTTGTCATCCAGGTTGGTGCTGATGTCGCTCAGTGAGCCACCAACAACCGCACCACGGGGGCGCTTGACCTTGACGTAGTTGGCATGGAAGAAGTCCAGCGCGTTATAGCCGTTCTTCAGGGTCATTTGGGACATCAGTTCCCAAAGAGGGTACTTGTCGGCGTGTTGGCTGGTAACAATCTTCTTCAGACGGGATTGATCAATTGGATGCAGCATATCGACCAGAATGCCATAAATGGTACCATCGGTCTCGTCTTCCTTCACCACTGCGACTTCCTTGAAGATACCGGAATCGTTCCAGTCAATAAGGAAAACGTGACGAAGCTGAGTTGGGCGCTTTTCGATACGAACAACTGCGGGGGTTTGTTGCTTTGACATTTTTATTACTCCTAAATGGCAGGTTATTCATCTTGATTTTACTACAACCAAACATTTTGGTTGTAAACCTTTTACTGGGATTTGTCGTTCCCAGTTAGTATTTAGAGAGCAAAAATGCCAATTTAGAAAGTAATGCCTTTAATTTTTACATCCCGTGTGGCACCAAATTCATTAATTTCGGTACCTTCGGTCAAAATCCCGGTGTAGCCCGTATTACTCAACATTGGAACAAAGCTATCAATTGTCTCCGCAATTTTTTCCAACTTGTTTTTGCCCAGAAATTTTAGGACTTGGAAGTGATTATACTTTGCTTTGTTTGCGTATGCATCGGAAATGGCAGTCTTCATCAATTCCTGGATTCGCTCTGGCTGCGCCGTCAAGTTCATAAGAAGATTATTTTCTTCATACAACTTACCGACGTTCATAGTTTTCGTTCCGCCGCCTTCTTCTGAGGACGGCAACTCCCATGAATAATCCAGCAACTTATTCAGTAAAATAATATCGGGTTGCCCAGATACTCCCCAAGCCTGTTGCAACTTTGCGGCTCTGATGCGTGGGTACGCACTGATTACGTTGTCCCCAGAGTCACCTCGGAAGCATTTTTCAAACATGAAGTATTCAGCATCATCAACCCCGCAGACAGATTCCACAGTCCGACGTGAAGCATTATCTGGATTAATAAGAATTACATTATCGAACTTTAGTAGCTGTACGAAATCCTTATCTCCTGACAAGATGACAATTTCGTCGTCTTTATGGTGCTGCACATAAGCAGAAATACAATCATCACCCTCAAGTTCATCTGCTTCAATGACAACAAGAGACGTTTGTGTCTTGCAGAATTCCTTGAAAACTTGCATCACATTGAAAAGAACTTCCATTTCTGGGTCTTTCACGCGATTGGCTTTGTATACCCGCCCGGAGTAGCAATCGTCCGATTTGGTGTACTGTTTTCGCCAGTTGTTTCTACCCTCAAAAACAATAGCTAACTCTTGTGGACGAATATTATTGTAGTGTTTTCGTAATGACATGAGACAGATGTGTAGTGCATATCCACATGCTTCTTCATCAGTCATCATTGTTAGTGCTGCCTTATTTGCGGCGACACCTCGAAAAAACAAGTTTGGAACGTCACAAATCATTCGTCGCATTACATCTCCTGGATAATGGTGTCCATCCACTCGTGGACGCAAGCAGTAGAGCAAAAATCAAGTTTTAGATTGGGATCTACTTTTTTGGTCTTAAAATTTGCGTTACTCGTAATTACCAGTTGTGACGCATGAATAGAAATTTCAACTTTCTTGCGTCCACAGTGGTGGCACGTATTTTGATTGAGGTTTTTGGTCTTCGAGGAAGTCATGGGTTCTCCAAGTGTGTGGGGCACAAGCCCCACGTTTTTAAGAAATGTCGTTGTCCACACTATCGACCATAGAAGAAGGTAACATCTTCATCACGGCAAAAAACTGTTGAACCGTCTCTTCATCGTCTTCACCAGTAAAACCAAGTTTGTTAATTTCTGAGATAAATGAACGATTCCAATTGAAGTTAATCTTTACGCCCTGTTCCTCAAATCCTAAGACTTCGAAAATAGCCCATGGGGATGTCGTCTCTTCCATAACAGCGTCATACTGCGATCGAATTTCTTCCGCACTTTGGTTTTTCAATTGATCAAATTGCTGAACCAGCTCGTCATATTCTCGATTGGCCTCGTTGATACGGTCAACATGTGCGTTGTTCTCAACAATTAGTTCATCAATTTGCTGATCCTTTGCCTGAATAAGTTGTTGAAGCAAAGCAAGTTCTTCTTTCAAGCGTCGATTTTCAGCTTCCAAAGAAATTTTTTCATCTCTGAGGTCAGAACTTTCTTTGGTTAGTTTTTCATTGTAATTTTCTAGTGTTGTCACGTACTCGAAAATTTGTGGATAAATGAATTTGGCAATAGCACGCATTAAATGACCCCTCGCGTCTTGAGATTAACGATGTTGGCGCAAACAATATCGAAGTTTGCGGAAACGTCTTCCACAGTGTCCGGACAAATCAAGTCGCGAACACAGTGGTCTACAATGTATCGCAGTAGCGCACCCCGATCGTCTTTAAACTGGAATACTTTTTCCGCGCTCACAGCAACAGTCTTTACTTTGCCATTGTATTCACAAATTGCTCTAAGTTCGCAGCCATTTCCAACATCATTGAACTCCTGGCGAAATGTGATCTTGAATTGATGTCGGCGCACCAGCGCCTCAAATTCATCACGCTCTCGTTGGAGACGAATGTTATCCAGCTCCACCCGCCCAACATACTCAACTCGGTTTTTTTCGATATCATCGCCTAACATTTAAATTCCTTTCAATCTTCTGATGTGATGGATGGAATGAGATAAACCTCAACCAGATCCTTAAAAATTACTTTCAAATTGCCGCTTTCAGTAATCATGTATGTTGCCCCTTCAGATTCTTTTAGAACCTGTTGCATGACATTAATAAATGGACCCCGACAGTCGAACTTTTGATTGTAGGTAAGTTTAGCATCAGGATCGTCTGATGTAAAGCGTTTGTGTAGAAATAGCTCAAATTCGTCATTCGTGCTGTCATAAAAATGGAGCTTGGTTTCCCCACGAGATGAAATAGTGACGTGTACATATTGTGGGCTTGACATAATTGAGATTGCTTTCTTAAGCTCCGTGGCTTCTTCTTTGGCAATCGTAAATTGTCCAATAGTAGGATCATCAACACCCTTTGGGTACTGGATCTTAGTGTGATCCGCACAACGATATGTCATCTTTGAACGACCAGTTTTAAAAATCACACTCTTAGTCTTATGATCTGACTTCAGTTCCAACGACACACTAGCCGCATCTCCATACGTGGAGAAACGCTTATTGAAATCCGCAAGTGCTGGGATCCCAATAGAAACGGACTTTGGGACAGATAGCTCGCACATACTAATCATACATGCGGAGTGATTATCGGAAATCCCATAAGCGTGGTGATTATGGAACACCATCTTTGAAAACCCGGAGGCAACAGCCGCCTCCAGGTGAGTAGCAATAAGCTCAACATCGTCTTTGGTCAGTTCCATCTTTGTCCTTAAAATGTAAAAGTCTTTTTGATATGTGAAAGTTTAGGTGTAGGGATTGGCTTACCCAGCGCCTCGAAGATACCTTCCAATTTCATGTCAATCATTTTTTCTTCAGTTAGTGGTAAGTCCACCTTGAAGTTTTCAGTGAACCATGTAGGCAGTCGCGTAAGATCCGCAGGAACTGCAATAGTTTGGAAGTTGTATTCGTTTGGCTTAACGTAGAACACCATCCCCTTGTCGCCTGAGCGTAGCCCCTTGTTGATTGTATCACCGAACTCTTCCCGAAGGAAGTTGTAGTTGACTGCGGCTCGGACATGCCCAGGCATCTTTGCTCGACCACATCCATCTCGCTCTAACTTTTGCCATTCCAACTGATACTTTTCCAAATTGTTAATCTGCTTCGCAACACCAAATGCGATAACATCATCAGTCCGATGAATTAGCCCTTTTCGGTTGGAATTCACGTAATTCTCCAACATCAGAGTGAATTCATCGTCATCCATAGGCTCATCAGTCAATACCAAATCCATAAGTCCCTTCAGGAATTTTTGGATGATCTTGGGAGTATCTGCCTTTTTTAGCTCTGAACCCATGTACTTTAGTTCATCAGTGCGGGTTCCCTCTTTATCGAATACTCGAAGTGTGTACTTCTTTTTTGCATTCAAGAACAGGCCCTTCACTGCAACCACTTCACGCGCCGCCGAAATCAATTTGGACCGATCCGGGGTGCAATAGAAATACTGAGACATAAATGTTGGGAAGGCTTCATTCACCGTTTCCGCCATCAAGTCGGCAATTTCCACTGCGTCTTCGATGTCATCAACTGGCATACGGAAATAATTTGAGTCCGTGTCACCATAAATGATGTATTCGTTATCACAAATATAATGGTTTTCAGTCTTGCCCTTTGCTCCTTCTACCTGATACTTCATGATTTCAGTTGGTTGACCTGATAGTGCGAATCCGATAGTTTCCGCCATAAACATAGTGATCTCACGACCTGTACCGGTTGTTGATGCACCGAGTTCACGACGGTTGTAACGAAATGCCTTGTTCAGAAGGGCACCATATGTTGAATTTAGCTGAATTTTTTTAGTCAACTGCAGCAGATCGTAATGCTCTACTTGGTGTTTAACTTCAAGTAGCTGATTATAAACTTCTTCAGTTACCAATTTTTTCTTGTATGGCTTCATTCCCGCAGGCATGTCGGAAATTGAACCAGTTTGTTTGAATTCAGTAAACTGCTCTGCAGTCATTTCTGTCGCAGATGCCAGAAGTTCCTTCTCTTTCTTACCCCATTTTTTCTTTTCTGCTTGTAGACGTTTCCGTTCGGCAAACCAGAATGTCAATGTTTCAGCAACTACACCCTCTTGTGTTTGATCGAACACTGTTCCAAAAGCGGAAATAGCGTAGTTATTTTCTCTGAACCATTCACGCCACTCTGGCGCAGTCTTGGTAATAACATCACCACGAACGTGAAGCATTGAATACTCGCGCTCATTGTAGTCATAACTAAGCTGTTCTGGGGAGCGATAACGAACATTTGGCAGTCCATTAGGGCATTTTTCAACAGTCCGCTGTCGATCGTCCATAATACCACGCCAGTCATTTACGTCATTATGGAACTGGCCAACAAATGTTTCATAGCTCATGTTCAAAGCTCGAATTACACTTGGATAAAGGGAGTTAATGTCAACGGAACCAATCCACTTCCACAAGCCAAATAATGGATCAAAAACCACAGCACCTTCAACCTTACCATGATCAATGTCATCGACAATGGGCTTATTGATGGTGACTTTATTATGAACTCGATGCACTCGATTGGTAATGCCCATATCCACGTATCTAACGGTGCCCATGATGGCACCATACGGAACGGTGTTCTCATGTGCCATCTGATTGATTAGCTGAATAAAGTTGAACTTGTCATTCAGCATCTTGAGAATTTCAACGTCTCGGGCGTTATACACGCAAAACTTGAAGAAATGATCGTTATACATTTCTTCAAAAGACAGTCCTGTATCAATCTTATCAACATCCAGCTCATCGGCAGCAATGTTTGCAAGTGAATATGAGGTTCGACCCTCAAACGTGAATTTCTTAAACGCCTCCATATAATCAACATGTGTTCGACCCTTTAGGTCATAAGCAATTTCCACATTACCGAAGACTTCAACTTCTCGCATTCGCGGGGCTTCGGCTCCAGGGAAACACAGCTTCTTTGGACCAATATCTTTGCCATACACTCGTTTAAGTCGCTCAATAACGTATGGAATATCGAAGAGTTCTGAGTTCCACCCACTCAAAATGTCACAATCTTGAATGTCTTGAATAAACCTACTAAGAAGTTCTTCTTCAGTGCGACAAAGAATGAATTCAGGAATAAATCGAAGACGATGTTCCTCGGCGAATTTTTTAACATCATCGTTAAATGACAGCCGTTCGGCATCTGACCAATTTTTTGGTGGAACAGCATAACATTTGTACTGCTGCGTCCAAGACTGCCATAGTGTCAAGGCGTTCACTGCAGCATAAGCATTTTGTGGATTTGCCCAACCCATTTTGGAATTAACATCAACCTCAATGTCGAAAAATGCATAATTTACAACTGGTGTTGGTCTCCCAAAATACTCGTTCATCAGCACTCGGGCATCTGGTCGAATGTCTACCTCAAAAGTATTTCGATACGCCTTAGACAGTTCTTTGAACTCTGATGCAGACCCAGCTTCAACTTTAGAAACCTTTACGTTTGTGATAGTTTCATACGGACCGTTGTCATCTTGCACAAAAAAGTATCGCGGCGGATCGTAAAATTTAAGGGTGCGCGGTCCGCCTTCAATTGGACGTTCCCAGACCATCACTTTATTTTGATTGAAATCCTCGACACAACTAATAAAATTCGTTTCCAATCTAATCTCCTAAAACAAAAAGCCGGCAAGTGCCGGCTTTTTAACCAACTTCAAATGGATTACAGTTCGCCGGTCAGCAGAAGAACTTTTTCCAGAAGGTCAGTACGCTCCTGAAGCTGCTCAAGGGCAACGCCGAAGTCGTTATTGTATGAGCGATCCACGAAGAATGTAAACATCTTTGGATCAATTTGAAGATCGCCCTTGGCTGCTTCCTTGATTGCCTTAATGTGTTCCTTTAGTTCGGCAACTCGCTGTTTGGCGAGAACCGCTTCATCAATATAGCCTTGAAGGCGAACCGCATCATTCGGATTGGAAAGGATTTCAGAAATAGGTCGAAATTGGGTCTTGTTGGCCATTAATTACTCCACGTGAAAAATGCTAAAATAGATGAAAGACAGATCCAGAATGTCTGATGAAGTTTTGATTTCATCGGCGAATGCATCTCTGGTGGTTTGGTTGAAGAATACGATTTTACAAATCTCATCTTCATCAAACTCTTCGGATCCATCGTTTTTGATTTTGGAAATCGACACATCTGGAATTTTGTCTTTGAGTTGCAGAAGTAAAAGTTCTACATTTTTGTTACAGTCCGCGATCATTTCCTCTTCCACCTCATATACCTTTGAATAGGCAGTCATAGACAGAACTGAGTGTTGACGCAGATGTTCGGGCAGAACCTCTGGCTCAAAGTCAATACAAAATTGATAACTCATTGCGCCCCCGATTAGTGTAGTGTGATTTTATTGCTGATGATTTCTTCCATCGTTTGGGTAAACTCGAAATCATCAACTTTTACTACGCCGAATCCACATGGTTCGCCGCGTTTATCTTCCAGGAGAACTGCTACTAACTCTAATGGGTTCCTGAACCCGCCAATAGATTCTACGTTGCCCTCGGCATCATACTCTACTTGCTTACTCAGGTCCATAGCAACCCCATAATGGGCTGGGGAGTATGCAAGCTTCATTTTTACCGATTGGGGACAATATTCTTCAACAACATCTTGAATTTTTTCAATGGCTTCAATGTCATTAGAAATTGGCTCTGAATGAAACACCACATCAGAAATGTTGTGTAGTGCGAATGGTAGTTTGGAACTATCCACTGAATTGGAAGTTAATTCCAACATGAAAAATACTCTTGTTCCTTCCGGGATTTCAATCATTTGTTCTCCTATTGTAGTGGGCCAATGATGACCGAATTTGATAATTGGAAAGATTGAGTGTTATCAACTGAACTTGTCAAAAGATTCTCAGTAGTAAATGTTCCCGGCACCATAAGAGGTGTCATGTCTGAGAAGTATTTTTCGTCAATCCACGCATAAATAACGTCGTCAACCTCGGTGACTGTGAACGGTTCGTCCACCCCTGCCAGTGTATCAAGCTTAACGGCTTTCGTCAAGATGCGATCAATTTGCGTTGGCCCCCCGCTCGCCAAAATCATAACGTCCACCATTGGCACTCCGATAGTTCCAGATGCATTTTTTATGGAAACATCCGTTATGGAGAATGATTTACCCGCTTTGAAGTTCGTTATAGAAAAATCGCAGAAAAACAGGAAAAATTTATCACCCCTAAATTTAACAAAATCCACGTTATCCCAGCATGTTTGGTTTTTCGTAGTAATAGTGTTTTTATTCAGAGTCAAAATAACGCTGTTATCAGGGACTGGCTTGGAGACAACAATTTTAAACTGATTGGCACCACGAACTGCAGAATTCAAAATAACAGCATTCTGTTGAATTGTGTTATTGGCACGACTAACCTGATATTGGTCAGGACCAACACCTTCATCTAATTTAACGCCATTCTTGAAGACTGCGACTTCTTCTGGTGTCGCCGAATTGCTTATAAAGCGCAATACTTTTCTAGATGATGCGGATTCAACACCAACTAACCTATCAATTTGGTTAGTTGTATTGAAAACGTACTCCCTGAATTGTTTTACGTCAGTGGACGGAGTTTTTAATTCTAAAAGCAGTTGGTCGTTACCAACAAGGGAGGCATCCGGGATCTTTACTCCCACCACCATAATACTGTTTTCTGAAAACGTAATTGGAAATTCTTGCGGGATTTGGTTGTTGACTTGGAACGTAGAACTGAATCTAGAAAACCAATTTTGTGATCCTGCTGGTGCAGTGTCCGGAATCAGATCCGGACTTTCTGTATATTGAAACGGCTTCAGTATGCCATTACATCCCAGCGTAATTGAACATTTAGGGAATTTGAATGATTTGGTGTTAACCGCCATGTCTTTTTGGCGGTTACATACCGAGCAGGTTAATTTAAGATATGAGCGCATGCTTTTTTAGTTATTTAAATTTTTAGGCTCGATAATTTCGTATAGTTCCCGAGCGGGCACCCACTTAATCCATGTCCCATCATCCTCATTGATTGGCGTCACCTCAATAAGCATGAACTTTCCATCCGGATCACTTTTCTTTTTAGCAATACGGCCCGTGGACCGAACTTCCATGTTTTCGTAAATGTAATTAGCCATTCAAAATCTCGTTGAAAAGTTGTTTTGCGGTTCGCATTGATGCCAAGCAAAGTCGTGCATCCTCTAGGGCATTGTGATCGCCACGCTGTTCAGTTCCACCCAGAAGATCAAAAACGAAATCTGACTTTCCATTTCCTAGTAAGATCATGCCCAAAAATGCGGTATCCAGTTTTGCTTGATGGAATTCTAGCTTAACCCCGGCAGGCTTCAGAATTTGTTCTTCCAAAAATGCCATGTCGAACGCTGCGTTATGCGCACCAAATACAATAATACCCTTTGGTCCCCAGTATTCTAGAATTGGTGTCAAAACCCGTTCAATCGCTTCCTCGCGTGAAACGCCATGTTCACTCAAAAACTGACGAGACATGCCATGAATTTCTTCCGCACGATCAGTCCAAACATACTTATGCGGTTCATAGTTGATCACAAAGTAATCGCTATAGACTTCTTCCAGGGTATGAAAGTTTGCTACAATTAGCCCAAGTGAAATACCTTGGTACTTTTTAGCAATTTCGGTTGCCGGTAGACCGAACTCGGCACCAGTGGTTTCCCAATCAATAACCAGAATGTGACTTGGTGTATATGCCATCAAAATTCCCCATAAAACGACACGAACTGGTTTGCTCGGCCTTGAATCGTTTCTTCAGTAATAAATCGAGCCTTCGCGCCGCTAATAGATAGATGCCTAATAAACATTTCATAAAAAGCATCTATGTCGGCGAAATCGGCGCGTCGAACATCAATTTGCGGTTGCACATGAGCCATCATTGGTATAATGACACATTCTTCGACGATTTCATTTTGAAATTCATAACATTTTTCAAAATACTTTTGTACCCATGATTGCGAAGTGTCCTGTCCTTGCTTCACAAGCCACAACTCAAAGTATGCTGCAATGTCAATGAAACTGCGTTCAGTCATAATAATGCTGGTTCTCACATACTTTTTTAGTTCCAACAGAGAACTTTTTTTCTCTTCCAGAATTAGGTTTTGAAATTCCACCATTTTTTCAAATGTTGAGGTGGCCTCTTGAAGAGTAGTATATCCAAGTTTTTCCTGAACAGATCGACTGACCTTAAATGGGTCGTAGTAGAAAACATGTCGCCCTGCGTCGAAATTGAGTTTTTCCACTGCGGCAATCATACTGCCTTTTCCGCACCCCTGAGGACCAGAAATTGTTACGATTTTTACGTTTTCTACATCACGCATTGGTGTGCTCCTAAATAATCAAAAAGTAATGAAAATTACGTTTAAACAGTTTCTGCATGAAACTTTTTTAGATTCGCCGATTTCACGGTATAAATCTATTCTAAAAAACAGACATAAGCGGCATACAGCAAAATCTAATTCCGGGTCAACTAACAAAGACCCAAAAGAAACTGTTGATGCCAAAAATCAATCTAACACAAGCGAAAAAAATGACGACATTCAAACAGTTTCTGATCAAAGAAGTGGCCTATGAAGATGGCATTGATGTGGAGTTCGATGAGCACGGTCGCATCGTTTCAAAGAAGCCAGTAGTGGCAACTTCTAAGACTAAGAAAGATGAACCGCGCAGCGAAGCCGAGGCGTCTTATGAACTCGACAAGCATATCGCCCATACACGGAACCCTCAAGCTAACGCTATGACCCTTTCTGCAGCAGAACAGCGGCGTGCTGAAGAGAGAAAGAAGAATAAGAAGCCATCACTGGCTGCCAGAATAACTGGCATTGTTAAAAAGTCTCTTAATATCGATTAATACATTGCCGAATGTTTAATAGTGCGGTTGCAATTTTCACCGCACTATAACCTTCAGGGTGTATTTCGTAATCTTGCAGTAAATTTCGGATCATGTCCATGTGAAGAGTAAGTTCGGTCAGAACTTCATTTTTGAATGGCCGATTTCCTTTTATTGGGTTGCCATCATTTACTGAGATCACCATCTTCTTTATAAGAAGCATCTGTTCGGAAATGCTTGCCATTGACACCGAACCGTCTTTTATTTGCCTTTGAAAAAAGAGCGAGTGGTCTAACTCACCTATAGTAGAAATTAGATATTCATAGCCATCCAGTAACAAATTTACTTGTTGACTAATTACTTCCATTCCACGTAAAGCGGCGATTAGAATATCTTGTTCTTCTTGTTGCACTCAGCTCTCCAACGATGTTTTTGTATTTAGTCGTCGAAAAACCGTCCATCAATATCATCAAGATCAAAATCTAGTTCGGAAATGTCCTCCTGGTATGTGTCGTACCCAGTATTAATTTCCCAACATCCAATGTTGAAAACTCCATCTTCACACTTCACTTCAAATGCTCGACCTGGGTTGTACCGAATCTGGCTGTCGCTACCGTTTTTGTGGTTTTCAAATACCTGTGTCACCCCAATAGTCCCACTGTCCACACCAAGTTCTTCCGTACCAAGATACGACTGCGCGGTATAAGTGCCGTCTCCATACTGTGTGTATGCCCACCAACACTTAATAACCTGACCGTTACTAAGGGTGAAGTCAGTAACGGTGTCCTCTTGCACCTCCATGACATATCGGTCCCAATCTACTTCGGGAATTACATAGCAAGGATCGCAAATAAAATATGAGCCGGCAGGCAGTTTTTGTGACATTAGAAAGCTCCTAATCAGTTTGGATAGAACCGATTGTAGCACGCAGTCCAGTCCGATGCAACACATGCCCTGGCTTCAGTGATCGGCAGTTGCCCAGAGCACACCTCACGCCGAAGCCGAACCTCCAATCTTGTCTTCTTATACACCGACCAAAATTGATTGTACTCATGTGGCCACAAGTTTTCCGTATCATTAGACCCGCCGATAGAAAGTGGGATCAAATGGTCAATCTTACATCCACCCCGACATTTTGTTTTATCAACATTGTATAGTTTATAAATTTTAGTTTTTGTCGCATCGGAAACGTTTCTTGATCTTGCTGGATACCCATTAGAACAAATTTCTTTTAATGAGTGTTCTGAAGATTTGCCCGGAGTTAGTTTTGGATCTGGCAAAAAATCATACGCGGTTGCTGAGAAACTGAGTAGCAAAAGTATTGTAATAAATGTTTTCTTCATAAGTTGAAAACCCGCCTGTTGGCGGGTTTTTGTTAATGTTAGAGGATAAACCCGCTGGAAGTCGTGTAGACCGTTGGAGAAACTGTTACTCCAGTTCCAGTATATTGCTGACTGTTGAAAGGTAATGGTTTTGCATAAACATTATACAAAACATTATCCACCACATATTTCACATCATCCATAATATATGATGCCCTAACGGTGATTTGATTCGTCAGTGCGGTGGAAGTTGTGATTGATAAAATTACTCGCAATCCAGCACCGTTTGTAGTTTTACCAATCGACCATGACATGGAAATTGGCGCGACAGTTGATGTATGGACCGTGGTTGACGCACCATTTTGGATGGTGTCAAACCCAGTTGCAATCGCATTGGCCGACATAGCAGTATTTGAGCCATAATTGAAAACCAATGATGATGATCCATTAACTTTCAGCTTACCACGAACGGCCAACAGGTTCTGAAGGCTCAAGTCGGCGGTATTTGATGGAGTCCCACTGGTTTCTTCAGCAGAAGCCTCAACCATAAAACAACCACCGGAGTTAAGAAATGATTCCAAATCATGCGTGTTACTAAAAGGTAAGGTAATATCTAAGGTTTTAGTGCCAGTTAAATTGGGACCATTACCATTAAAAACCGCATGAGTGTTGTTGATCACCCCAGAAGCATACTGTGAACTGCCAGATGCTTCATACGTGCCTTTCAAAACGTGCTTGGTTCGGTTTGCATAATCCAGAATATTCATTAATTCTTGGAATGAAACAAAACAAGACATCATGCCCATCTTCTTATTTGTTCTACGGGAATAAACGTAAGAAGACAGATACTTTTGGTCACTTGGATTTGAATTCAGAATAGTTGGATGCAGTGGCAACCCATCTTGAACAAATCCGAATGCTGGCACATCTGACACAGCATCTGGAGCCATTTCCAAACGGTTGATGGCATACCTACATGCTGCCAACAGTAAATCCCAATCCTGTGAAGTGGGAAGAACTTTCAGTGTGGAAATGTCATTGGCCGAAGGCTCAAAAATGTTTGCATCTGGGGATGCAAGAATGATTGTTTGTAAACTTGCGTCTAAAACTTCAAGATTTGGTAAGTAATCAATAAATTTATTGATCGCACCGGAGCCATCAGAAGCAATAGGATCACCAATCAACTTCATCAGCTTTCCATAAATGGCATCATACTCATCTCTTGCACCAATGTAGTCAACGGCCGGCCAAATTTGTTGCCACCCTCCACACTTCCCCTTTGGGTGCGCAGACGCAACAAACCTAACATAGCGAGAAATAGCAACTGCATTTGACCACACAGCAACGCTGGAAATTGTGGAGCCGGCTGCGGATGTCTCCATAATTCCAACAATAAATTGTGAAGCAGTTGGGGTGAATTTTTTCAGTGTGGTACCATTGTCATATAACCATGTTCCATCTTCTGTTGGCACTACGAAATAAATTCGGCGTTCCAGTCCAACACCCAAGTCATTGGTGAAAGTCGCGTTGATTACATTCAGGTCAGCAGTTTCCAACATGATGTATCCTTTTTGCGCTTTCACTCCTGCGGTGTATGTAACATCATTGGCGATAAAATAAGGCTGGCCTGCAACAAGAACAGACCCCTGAGCATTAGTGAAATTGCCAGAAGTATCTTTCGCGAATAAATGGAATCGACCTGGAGTATCGCCTTCCGCCTGCGAAAATGCTGCAACGTTTACTTTGGCCCCTAATGTTGGACTGGTTGGTTGTTGATAATAACCTTCAGTGACAGCATTCCATGTTTTTTCCGGGAAGCGCCCAATTCCATCGTACACATACAAGATGCCGGAGTGTGGTCCAGTCACCTTAAACCAAATGTCACCCAAAGATGGATTTGATGGTTCAACTTCTGACACCTGATACGCATTAAGTTGCTCCCACACAATTGGGTCGGGTGCAGTTGATACGCAAATCTTCAAAACACTAATACTGGTATCATACCAAAGTTGCCCAACTGTTGGGTATTCAGGTTCAGTCGGACCCGCAAAATTTTCCAATAATCGAAGTAAGTTTTCTTGTTGAATCTTACCATAGTTGGTCATTCCCTTACCGGTCAATCGAATTGATGCGGCGTTGGATACGATTGTTCCTGGCGGAACATTGATCGCTACTTGTTTCTGTGTAAATGGGAGCGCAGGGCTTCTCCAAAATAAATTATACATTTTATTTCCTCCGGCGAATGAAACATGATGGATGGGGTCGTTCGCCTATCCATGACGCCCACCTATTGATTATTTATGACAAATCGGCTATAGTGTAAGTTCATTATCAACCTGGAGAACGCGATGGACGAAAATCAAAATTTTTTCAACTTTGACAACATTTCACTGGAAGCCCTTCACACTCATTTATTTTTTGGTGCGGTGGATGTCAACAGCTCGCTCATGGCGTGTAATTTCATTCTCAAGTCCAACTTGCTGTATGCCAACGCTGAACTAAATTTGGTTTTGAATACGACTGGTGGAGATTGTTCCGAGGCGTTTGCGGTGATTGATACAATGAACTGCTCAAGGTTGCCGATTCATACTACAGGTATTGGTAGTATTATGTCTATGGGAGTTCTATTGCTCGCTGCCGGCCACAAGGGGAAGCGTCGATTGACTAAAAATTCTGAAGTTATGGCACATCAGTTTGCTGCTTCATTTTATGGAAAGCAACATGAACTTATGGCGACCTCTAGGGCGCTGAAGCTTTTGGAGAACCGTTTCAAGCGACACTTCTTAAATCATACGAAGATGACTGAGCAACAGATCAAGGACATCGTTTTTGCGCCATCTGATCGCTATCTTACCCCATCAGAGTGTAAAAAGTTTGGAATTTGCGATGAGGTTATTGACTCACTTTGACTTTTCTGAAATTAATTCAGAAAGATAATCAAGGCGCTTCTGAATTTGACGCCAAATTTGTGGGTTTCTGACGAAGTATTCCTGGCGTGACAACAGCAGGTCTCTGGTTTCTAAAAGTTCATTAAATCCCAAATCGCCCCATGTTTCGACTGGGGCGATTTCTTTTTGTTTATACTCGTCTACGAAGAATGATGACATATGTGCTAAATACTTTGAAATATTTAAGACATAATGAAGCTACTGAACCACCTTTTGAACGAGCGTCATGAGACTATGCTGATGGACATTTCCCTGAAGGAAATCATCGATGCTAAAGGCCCAACTAACTACTATCACACTTTTCTGTTGGTTTATCTAATGACTGCAATGCCAAATGTTTACCAAATTGTATTTGGTAAAGAGTGTGATTGTACCTGTAACGAAGTGGAACTTACCGAGTTCGTAAAGAAGATGTCGAACGAGGAACAAGTCAAACTTGCTCAGGGGTTCTATGACGTTCTGCAGGCCGGAAAGACCGGGTGTAGCGGCATCGACATGGTTGATTGGATGCGCTACGTCATTCGTAAGCAATGACTTGACAGCCCGAAGAAAAATGTAAATAATACCAAGCATGGGGCCTTTTTTATCCTAGTCGTGGCGTAGTTCGCTATAGCGTCTCCCCGAAGCATCGTCTTCACTTATAGCCCCATTTGCGGAAATCCACCGAACCGATTTCTAATCGGATTTTTTATGAACAACTAGGAGTTCAAAATTATGGGTCGTCGTGCAAAGCTTTCATTGGTTGATCAAGATGATGGATATGACACCGAATACAGTGCTCAAAGCGCACTCAAGCGGAATAAACAAAAATATCCACAACCAATAAAAACCAACAGTATTTGGTTCAAGGACCAAGTTGAACCTCGAACCTACGGGCAAGAGTTCTACATGAATGCTGTTAGGGAGAGCGACATTACAATTTGTACGGGTCCAGCCGGATGTGGTAAAACTTGGCTGGTTACTAGAATCGCACTCGAAGATTTATCAGCAAATCGAGTGTCAAAAATCATTGTTACCAAACCTATTGTCGAAGCCGGAGACGGTATGGGCATTGGTTTCCTACCAGGAGACGTGGAAGAAAAAATTCTGCCACACTTCATGTCAATTTTAGATTGCTTCGAAGACCATATTGGTCCAACGATGACTAAAAAGTTGATGGATGAAGGCAAAATTGTTTTTCTGCCAATTGAATACATGAGAGGTCGCGACCTCAAGTTCTCATTCATTATCGCTGATGAATCACAAAACCTAACGAAAGTTGGCATCAAGCTGTTGATGACCCGTATCAGTACGGGCTCAAAGATGGTTCTGAATGGAGATTCACAGCAGATCGATCTTCCGAAAAATAAAGAGAGTGGACTTCAATGGGCTGCAGATCGTTTGGTTGGTAAAAGCAACCGAATTTCAGTAGCCGAGATGAGCCGGGATGATGTACAACGCCATCCGATCATTTCGACTATCCTAGACAATCTAGTTTAAGAGAAAGCCCGCCCAAAAGGTGGGCTTTTTCTTTTTCTAAATACCATTTTTAAGTATCATGCTCGTTGACATCAATCCATCACTAAACAAAACGCAAGTATTACCAATTTTACCAAAGATGGCTTCACAGGGGGAAATGGTCTTCTGTTTAGAAACCATGTCTCTTATGATTTTCATCAATGGTGCTTGGGTTAGTTGCCATGGCCAGGGTCCAAAAAAAGAAAACTTTTCAATTTACCTGCCGGCACTACCTAATCACACATGCGCAATCTTCAAAACCGTTCTGCAAGACGACTTGGTATTTGACGCATCCGCTATATCGTTGCGCAGTGATACGGATTTCGTGAAGGTGCAGCTTTTGGTAAATTCCACCAAAGTTCAAGGTACAGTCCAGACGAAAAAAGGCGACTGCCTTGAAATCATGTTTGAACATGACCCCAGGCAGTCGCCATCAGATTTGATCATCAGTTTTAGTGGTGTCGGATACTAAGTGTTCCGTCCGGCATGGTTGTGATTTCAACGTTCAGAGTTTTGTCCTGATAAAATGCGTCTGAATATTGTTGCTCAGAGCGCATCAGCAGTAGGCGAACAAAGGATCCACAGAAAGTCTTTGAATAGTCAGACATCTTAAATTTAATCATGTCCGCCATTCGATCCAGATGATGAATTTCGTCACCTGAAATTTGTTCTCGAATTTCTTGCTTAACATCTTCACGAATCCGTCGAATGGTGTTCTGGGCCTGGGTAATAAACAGAAGAATGTGATTCACCGCGTTATCACAGTCTTCAACTGAAGCAGTCTCAAAGAAATCGCTACCAACAAATGAGTAAACACGCTGGTTTTCCATAAGCTGAACACCATTAAACTTAATTGAAACATACGGAATGCTTTGATGTTCGGCAATTGAATCCATGGTGACCCTAACGAATTCCATGATGTTGTCTTGATACGAAACGTTTCTATTGAAGTCACCGACCAGTGAAGACAGTGTGAAGTCAAGAGCATTTGCTACTTGATTTGATGGATCATTGATGTCTTGAATCTTCATAATTGACCTTTCCAGTAAATTCAACAATTTTAATGTTGGTTTCGTGCTTGATGACTTGTTTACAAATTTCGCAAGGCTCCCCATTCATTGGGTTACCAACTGCGGAATAACGTTCCACAAAAATACGGTGAGCTTTGTGTAGTGTATTATTCCTCATACATCGAAGAATTGCGTCAACTTCGGCATGTATGAAAATTTTATGTTGATTGATGTCTTTTCCATACTTGGCCATCATAGGATGGCTTTTTTTGTACGAATTTACACCAACACTAAGAACGTTACCTTTTTTGTCATAAATGGTTGCGGTAAGTTTGTGCTTTTTATGTTTAGAGGTTCGCATTACATCACGGTAGTTCCATTCCAAATTAAAAATATGCTTCCATCAACACTCTTGACAGTTGGTTCAGGATAAATTTTGATTTCCATTCCGGAATTCAAAATTACTTCGTACTCTTTTTGGTGTTTGGATATATGCATAACCGAAGCTAAGGGTGTCCCCCTAGCCACCGTCAATCGTAGCACATGGCATACGTCGTCAGTTCGGTCATTATAGACCCGTGGAGACACCCCGTCAAGCTTGACCTTGATGTCGTCCGGCTTGGGGAAGGTTCGGGCGAACCCGCAAGCCACTTCAAATTTAGTTGAAGTGGAAGTAAATGCCGGCAAGTGTATTTCTATTGAACGATCCGCTTCAACATTATGCTTATACCACATTTCTGATGGATCCCACTTTAGACCAGTAAAAACATCAAATTCATATTTTGCTCCTGAGGACAGTGCCTGACGCATATTGGCAATCGCTTGCTCTTCCTCGTCGGTTCCCAGTTCACCATTGTACAATAAGTCATTCAACCTATAACTTTGGTGAGTGTAATTCAATACGTGCGAATGATATTTGTTGTCAACCTTATGGTCTTGATGTGGGTTACTCATGATGTGGATAGTTTCAGATATTTACAACAACGACCCCACCCCCAGAAAACGTATTGTCCCACTCACCTCGATACCCAGTAGGATTGCACTCAACTCGGGTTTTACCAATAGTTTTTGAAATTCTATCATGGGTGTGTCCGAACATCCAAACATCTACATCACCACTGTTTAGTACAGCATCGCAATTAGACGCAAATCCATGATCGCTCGTTCCACCGAAACGTGGGTGACATAACGAAAATGATGGAAGATGGTGAGTGATAACAACAGTTTTACCATCAAAAGGTTCATAAAGAAAATTGGACAAGGCGTTCTTTTGCGCAAAGTGCAATTCCGCCATACGCTCTAAAGTCATGTCATAAATGACCCTAAAATCATTCATGTAATACTTTACATCTAATGGTCTATACCCATCTGCAAACGGGTCAGTCCATAGCGTCCCATAAATGAATCTAACTCCGTCGATAACCTTACAAAACATTCTTTCGTCGTGAGCAATTGACACCAAGTCGCCATAAAACTCTTGCATTTTCGTGAGTTCATCGAACACGTTGATTGTAGTCGAGCGGTAGAATTCATGGTTCCCTGGGACATAAATTACATGCTTGAACCGATGGCGAATTTGATTGATGAACAGCTTCGTTTTTTCTGGAACTGAGCAAATGTCGCCAGCAAGGATTAGGATTTGCTCGTGTTCATTTTCTCCACGCGGAATAAATTTTTCTTCTAGCTTTTCTAGGCTAGTGCCCATAAAAGCTTCCAAATGTAGATCACTATGCAGTCTCAGTTCCATATGAGTCTCGCCCAAAGTAAAGGGTCAATGAACAGTTGCAAAACAGTAGCGTAGAATAGCATGGTTGCTCCTAAAGGGTGGCCGAAGCCACCACGGTTAAATGTGTAATGATACCGGATATCCCCACAGATAATCAATATGCTTGACTACCGCTTCAGCATCCTTCACATCAATAGTTCGACCCATGTACGGACTGTATTGAAGTTCCAGCTCGCGGCTGGTATCAAGATTGGAAGCCTTCACGTAAATTTCTGGGCAGAAATTGATTCGCTGTTTCGATGCCGCCAGTTGATTTCTGATGTTCTTGTATCCAAGTTCATCTTGAATTTCAATAACGGTTGGGGCGGTTTTTTCCGTGTATTCGACAGTAAACATGCCCATGTCCCTAATAACTTTCGGACTCATCATTTGCATAATGAAGCCGTCATCCCGGAATTCCGATGCTGCGGTCTTCACTACATCTTGCCACTTCTTACCACAAGCGGCAGGGATCCATTCCTGATCTTCGGCATCTGGTTCGATCGCGGCGCGCTTGATGTCCTTAAAGATGTTGAACCCCAAAGCATATGGATTGAACCCGCTATACCACTTATCTTTATAGGTTGGCTGATACACCACTCCTGAATGTGATTGAAGGAACGCCATGTACGCATCCGGGGTCAAGATCCCCTTTTCTTCCAGCCGCGTCATAATGTAATAGTGGCAGAAGGACGCCATTCCCTCATGGACAGTTTGGCACATCGACTGCGGATAGAAATACTGACTGACCTTATAAACAATACGAATAATTTCCCGCTTCCAGTTCGGAAGATTTGGTGAATTCTTCATAATGAAATACAACAGATTTTCTTCCCGTTCCATTTCTTCAATGGTTTCCGCAACCTTTTCGTCAGTGTATGTAGTTCGCTGAAGAATAATATCCAGCTCCTTTTGGCGCTGTGCATCTGCTTGCAGGATATCCATAGCCATTTGTTCTGAACTGGACCGAGACTGATGCTTGCGGCGATACTTGTCAACGCCATGGCTCTTGATTGCATGGCACGCATCCAAAACCTTTTCGACTTCAGCCGCACCATAACGATCTTCACAGTGTCGAATATAGTCTCGTGCGAATACCATGTAGTCAATGATCGAAGATGAGTTGGTCCACGTCTTAAAGTATTCATTATTCTTGAATACGAAATTATGCCCAACGCAATGCGCCATCACCATCGTCTGCTCCAACATAGAGTTCTCTTCCATGAGAATCTGAATTGTTGGTGATGAATTGATAATCAGTTCATAAGCGAGACCTTGTTGACCACTTTGGTATCGGGACATGTTTTGAACAAAGTCTTTACCAAACGACCAGTGGGTGTAATTTACTGGCAGTCCAATTGACGCATATGCATCAATCATTTGTTCCGCCGTAACGATTTCAATTTGATCTTCATTCAGATCGCGACCGGGAACAATATCAAGCTCTTCCGCAGCAATAGTCATAATTTCCTGATGTGCTGCGTAAATCTTGTCTTCAGTCCAAAGCATCTTACTGTCAATTTTCAGCATAATAGTCCTTTCAGTTAGCACTTTGCTTTTTGTAAATCTTCTTGAATTCCGTGAAGACTTCATCTTCAGTGTGGATTGTGGCAACAGCCAACTTCTTTGTCCCGGATTTGATTTTAGTCATCACATCCTTTAGTGAATCCCCATAAGAAGCACTAAACTGCTTACCAAGATTCGCATAGCTCATATACCTCACCTTAGACAGAATACCATTAGGCTTGGTCATGTATTCTTCCACCATTGGATTATCTGAAAAGTAATTATCGCCATCTGATGCTTGACTGATGTACAAATTTGTGACTGTGGTGTCATACCGTTTTTGGATGATGTCAAGTGCCAGTTCATATGCAGTTGAAACCACGGTGCCACCTGAAATTCTTGTTGAGAAAAATTCTTTCTCTTCCATTTCAAATGCTTCTTCAGTATGGGCAATAAAGACGAGATCAGTGTTCGGGTACTTCTGGCGAATAAAAGCGTATTGAAGGGCGAAAAACTTTCGTGCCATGCGCTTCTTTTCTTCATCCATAGACCCGGAAATGTCCATAATCATAATGAACACCGCCTCAGCACTCTTCACCATTTGCTTTTCGGTCTTTGCGTACCGGAGATCCATCTTTTCAAAGAACGGAATGGACGAAATTTTACGCTCAACTTCGCGAATTTTACTGACCACTGCATCAAGAGCCAGAACCAATACGCTTCGTTTGTCCGAATCGGTCTCATTATCGATTTGATTTTGAATTTCGGCGGCTTCTCCATTCAGTGCATCAAGTTCTTCCTGCTTTGCCGCCGTAAGAATTTTTCGACGTGGCATTGCTTGCTTGTATGAACGAACAACTCTAAGTGATGCGGGGTTTCCATCCCGAGTGAAACCAGCATGCTTCGGCTTTAGTTCAGGGACGACTTTTTCTGAAGTTTCTTCCAGGTTCGGAAGTTCACAATCTTCAAAAAAGATTTTCAGAAATTCTTCAGTAGACACTTCTACCAGAAAATCATCTTCTCCACCACCAGAATTTCCAGCTTGATCGCCTTTGCCCTTACCAGAGCCACCAGAGTTTGATGGAATTTTATCGCCGCGCTCGAACCGATCGTTTCCAACAATAACCTGTTGAAAGGTGCCTTTTGTGGTTGAATAGTGGAAGGTTGGTTCATGTAGCACATCTCGGGTAACAGCAACAGGGTTGGTAGATGTGTTGTTGGAAACATTCGCTACCGAACCACCAATCTGTGTCGGTGACGAGTTTCTAATTGAATTCTTGATGCGATTTAGTAGCGCCTGTCGGTTTGGCACTGACTTATTACGCGCAGTTTTTCTGCGATCAACAAAGATCATAACTTGGTCTCCATGGTAGCCTATCGTGGATCCATTCTACCACCAAGGTGGCCGGCTGGCAAGACATACCCTGGTAGACACTAAATACCAAAAACACACAAAAAATGAAATTAAAGGATCTCCACGCAAAAAAGAAATACATGAGTAAGCTTGCCCATTTGATGGCATCCGGGATGAATGAGGTCGAAGCAACATCAGTTATGAAACGTAAAGGTCTGGGAATGGATGACAAATCCGAAGAACTTTCAGAAATGCATTACCAAGACTTTTTTGGTCCCGGGTTTACTGAGTTTCGTGATAAGTATTTTGAGCAAAGGTCAGCATTGGATTTATTTGTTAACTTCAATAATCACTATAATGACCCAATAATGAAGAACGTTGCACCAAAGACCGATCACGAAGATCCGTCTGGGGTATATGCTTATCCACTGAAATACGTGATTAATCATCCAATGGATGTTAGATATGGAAAGACCGCCAAGTATCTTCGAGTTTTGCGGAAGACTACTGGGGACATTCTATATGTTCAAATGATTGATGCCAGCTTGGCATCACGCATTTTATACAAGTCCAAGGGATACCTATACTTCAAAGAAAAGTTTGCTATTTTCAAGCAGCACTTTAATAGCTCCCACATCCCCAGAGTTTGGTATGGACTAATGCGTCTTTCCAAAGAGGGTATCGATGCTATGGTTGAGCACTACACCAACAAAGCATCCAAGTATTCCACCTTTGACGGCTCGCAATACTTCATTTCTTCAGCGGAGATGACTAAGCAATTCAAGGAACTCGATTACTCGGCTATTGTGGACCATGCTACTACTGCATCAAAAGCTGCCATCAATAAATGGGAACCAGAACAAGTAATTTTCCTAGATCGCGGGGCATTTGAAGTTGTAGACGTGTTCACAATCAATAGTAGAGTTGAGCCAGATGGGTTCTTAGTGAATACCTCCCACGAGTTTGAACAAAACATGTTCAGAAAAATTGCTGCAGGTATTGCTGCCGGTATTGGTGATAAAATGATGTCATCGAAGGCGGCAACAACAAATAGGGGTGGGTATTTTGTATTCTACACCAAGGCCGGCAGACAAATTGGTATTCAACTCACCGACACGACACCGGTGGATAATAAAAAAATTGGAGACAAACAACATAAATTGCATAAATTGGTCGATAAAAACGCGCTTATGATTTACATCAGATCGGAAAAACCATTGTTTGATTTTACCGCACATCATAAAGATCGAACAGAAGATGTTATTAATTCCGTCGTTTCGTCGTGGATGAAGCTCCCTAAATCGGATGAAGAATTTGTTCCAACCAGGGACGAACAAACCGACAATGAACGTATGTCTCGAATTCGCCAAAAACAAATTATGGAGAAATACTTAGAAAGACTTAGTAGTGCAACGTTGAAAAATGACATCATCGATTATGCTAAAAGAGAGCTAAACATCGATTTTGGACAATTTGAAGAACCACTACGAAACTATTATGCGGATTTCGTGTCTCGGAGTTTGGGGAGAATTTGGCGATACGATAAAAAGAGTGGTTTAGTGAACTTATCTGCGGATGATGAAGCATCACTGACCAAGCTGGTGGTGAATAATGCGATGATCTCTCAATATTCAGGAGTTGAAGGATTCGATGAGGATACCGCCAGAGCACTGAATAAGGTCGCAATTGATACCATTCTTGGGAATAAAGAAAAGTTCAATGGTAAGTTTGCGGCATATATTCCACCGTCTGTTCCACAATACGCATTCGATCTGTTATCAGACTTTGCGAGCGAAACGGAAGAATGAAAAAAAGCCCGGCATTGCCGGGCTTTTGTTTAAGTCTTGGTGTTTGCGGTCCACCATGCAACCAGGAACTGAACCTGATTTTCAGTGTATCCACGCTCCATCATTCGTTGAATGAACTTATTGTGCTTCTGTGAAAGTTCATCGGAACTCTTCGGACCAAATGAGATCACAGGCATAATATTTTCCGTAGCGGCGAACATCTTCTTTTCAATAACCTCCTTCATCTTCGTGTATTCACTCCAACGAGGTGCGTTTCCACCATTCTTCGCACGATAGCGCAGGACATAATTGACAATCTCATGTCGGAAGTCCTTCACGTTCATGACCGATGCGGGACGCTCAATCGCTTCCAGTTGTTCATTCAGTTGAGTTCGATTCAGCAGAATGTGAGTCTCGGGGTCACGACATTGGGTATCATCCAGCCAAGCTTCCGCAAACAGTACATAACGCTCAAACATGTTCTGTCCAAATGAATCCGAACTATCAAGATACGCAGCACGCAGCTCCTTTTCCAGATACGCGAAATAATCACGGTGCAGATACTCCCGAATGAAGTAGTTGTAATGCTTCGCAGTGTCTTCTGGCAGATGTTCTTGACGAATTGCTTCTTCCAGAACAAACATCAGATCCACAGGATTGGCCTGTCGTTCATCAGGACGAAGGTCAAGACACTTAGAAATAATCTTGAACGCAAATCGAGTTGACATGCCCGACATGCCCTCTTCAACACCAGCCGCCATGCGATATTCTTCGATTGGCTTGGCATTCGGCATCGTATCCTTTACAGCTTCACCGTTGTAAACACGCATCTTGGCATTCATGGTTGAATTCGTCGGGGCAACAAGACGAGTGAGAACCATAAATTGAGCCAGCATCTTCAGCGTCTGGGGAGCAATGGGGATGTTCCGCAGAGTGCTACTGGAAAGCATCTTCTGATAAATTTGTTCCTCTTCATTCACCCGCAGGCAATAAGGAACCTTAATCACGCAAACACGATCCAGGAATGCTTCATTGGTCTTGTTGTTACGGAAATTAGTCCACTCTGACTGGTTAGAGTGAGCAAGGATAACCCCAGTGAATGGCATTGACGGAATTGCTTCAGTGCCACTGTAATGCCGATCTTGAGTTGCCATCAGTAGTGGGTTCAAAACCTTGATGTTGGCCTTGAACATTTCAGCAAAATCCAGCAGGCCCTGATTGGTTCGATTCAGACCGCCACTAAAACTGTAGCTGTACGGATGATGTTGTGAAAAGCGATCCAGCTTACGCAGATCAGTCTTACCAACAAGAACCGATACGTCTTGATTGTTATCATCGCCCGGCTCAATCTTCATAATACCAGTCTGTGTGGTCTTAGAGGGATAAACCTTAGCAATACTGAAACGGTTGATATCACCATCGAATTCACGAAGCTTCTCCTGCGCCCAACCAGACAGGACAGTCCTACCCAGATAAGAGCGAGGAATACCGAAATCTTCTTCGAACATTTGTCCATGCTCAGATGCAGTAAACAGCGCCAGCGGGCTTTCAAAAACCGGGGACATGCGAAGTTCAGGATCAGGCTCGTTCCGATCATAGAGGACGAAAATCGGATTAACTTCCATCAGATCCTTGATGCGTTCCGCCAGAGATGACTTACCACCACCAACTGGACCCAGGAGATAGAGAATTTGCTTACTTTCTTCCAGACCTGCTGCTGCGTTTCGGAAGTAGGTCACGATTTGTTCAATTGCTTCTTCAGCACCGTAAAAGTCCTTGAAGGTGTCATAGGTGCGAATCTTTCGATTTGAGAAGATTCGTGAAAGACGAGGATCAGTAGAAGTGTCAAGAATGTTTGGTTCACCAATTGCGGCGACCATTCGTTCTGCGGCAGTTGCGTACCAGAGTGGGTTTGACTTACAACCGATCAGATAGTCTTCGAGAGACATGATTTCGGGTTGGCGGATACGGGAGGCAATGTTCGACTTGAGGTTCATGTATCGTTTCTCCTAAATTAGTTCCAGTTCGATTACTGTGGGGTAATGATACCCCACGATGGTCAGTCCGTCAATGGTCGGGTTAACCGCCATACTTTTTCTTGAGTTTATCCAAAAGCTTTCGCTCTTCCGCTTCCACCTTCTCTTTTTGTTGTTTTTGTTTTTTCTTGATGTCGTCTATTCTCGCCAAATACAATTCATCAGACTCTGGGGCGTGGTACCCATAGCAGGTTTCATCTCCCTCCCCATCAAAATAGTCCGTGTGTATCTTCAGACTTTTATCTTGGTGGGTTGTGCGTAGGTTTTCTAGATGGTTGATTAGGTCATCAACTGTTAAAAAGTCTATGAAGTCCAAATTTCCCAATCGAACGAACTTGTATTGTCGCGGATACTTTGGGTCGTCAATCATTGATTTCTCCTTTTTCAAACTTTGCCTTTAGCTGCTCGTACATCCTGCGTTCGTAATCTTCTTGTCGCTGACGCATGTATTCTAAATGAGAAATACGCTGATTGTATTCTTCGTCAGTTTCCATTCTTTCTAAGCCATATTCTAATCGAAGTCCACCGTCTTCGAGAACTTCACAAATAAATTGAAAATTTGGACCCAAATCATTTAGCTTGGAAATCACATCATTTGTTGAGCATCCATTAAAGAAATCTTCATCGATGCGGCCCTTTTCCACAAACAACTTTTTTCGGGCAGGTTGATTCATTTTGATCCTTTTTAAGAAGCCCCCGAAGGGGCTGTTTTGTCACTTGTTGAGAACCAGCTTCTCGAATTCCGAGAAGATAGCTGGGACATGCGAATCAAATCCAGGGATGTCAATCTGCAGTGGATCTTTGGGATCCGCAACAGTGAACTTGGACATAGAGGTTGCGCAGACGATTTGTGCTGCGTTCTTGTTCATGTGCGTTCGGTAGAGTTGCAGAGCTTGTGTCGGAGCACGGCCAGAATTAACGTCGTTATCAGTGATCACCCCGAAAACATCCACTGGAATGCGGTTCATTCGGGCAAAGTCATAAACACTGGAAATGTTAGTCGATTGCCACGGGAATTGCCGGATCTTTTTCATTGTTGCATCCAGGGAATCTCCAGAAGAAAGTTCGAGCTTTCGGAAATTGGTTCCGAACCCACCAATGAAATAGTTCGCATGACTTTTCATGATTGCCATTGCCATACAGGCGGCTACTTCTGCGGCAGTGAGAACGCTGTTATTCACCGTAGCAGAGAACATGGAACCCGAACAATCAACACCAAGAAGAACATTCGCCCCAGTGTCTTCCAGATAGGTAAACGCCTTATAAAAACCATCATCCAGCAGCTTAACAATCTGTCCTTCCGGGTTCCAAGATGCTCCAGAACGTCCCGAACCAGACTTATACATCTTCATTGCGGTCAGAAGAGTAATCGGATGGATTCGACCGTTCTTGATTGCTGCTGCATCAGACAGCTTATCACGAATCATCTTGAACGTATCGGTCATTGGGGTAGTCAGACCCGCTGAAGAAAAACGACCAAGCTGACGGATCAGCGCAGTCATGCCCATGTTGGGAATCAGCACAGCAAGGACTTTGGGGTCATTCAGGAACTTGGTCGGAACCATTTCCCAAGACACGTTTTGATTGTTTTCGATCAGATGGACAATGGTATCTGCGTTATCTGCGGTGTTCATCGAACGCACATCATCATACAGAGAGGGCAGGAGATGTTGAAGATCAATCTTTTCCGAACCAACCGCATGACGGAACATTGCATTCTTCACATCATCATTAGGCTTGACATGCGCAAGACGCAGGACATCGCGGTGTGACCAACCATTTCGTTGTTGATACTTCAGCATTTGGACGGCAAGACGATCGGAAGGTCGCTCATTGTACCAGGATGCGAAAGCTCGCTTGGCGGCAGCATTCCACTTACCGAACGTATTAATGACCTGCGCGTACAGAAACATGTGGGTTCCGGTTCGGCAAACTTCGCGGATCTTAGAATGTGCGTATTGTTGTGCTTCAGAATCGCCGTAACAGGCGGTCAGAGCGACTGCGATAATTGCGGGATCGTTCTTTGGTGCTCGACCAGAAACAGAATAACCGACAGCGATATCCACAACTTGCTTGTAATCTTGTGCAACAAGCTTCTTCACCAGCTTAAAGCCTTCATCGGTCAGTTCGGATGCCCCCACAGCATTATTCCCATCGGACGGACCGATAATCAGAAACCGCTTGTAATAATCCCAGTCGCTGATAACAAAGCTAAAACCACCATTGTTGTTCTTTGCCATTTCCTTTTCACGGCCGGGGATAGCCATAGTTGCTGGCGTGTTGTTCTTGATTCGTTGTTGTGCGTTCATGTGTTGGGACATTTTCGACATTTGGGTTTCTCCTAATTTGTTCGGTTGTCGCGCCTTTCGCAACAACATGGTACGCAGTCTACCAACGCATGGGGTGGGCGTCAACCCTCCAAAAATGACCCTACTTGTAGCAGGGTCTCTTCCTTGCCATCTAATGGTTCTCTGTTCCGGTTTTTCTAAGGAGTAAATTCAGAACCCGGGTAAAAGCTGGACACATGGGTCGGGTCCGTAGTGGAAATTTTCTAAAAAAATTAAGGAGGATACCACAAGTCAATTAGACAGTCAACCAAAAGGCTAACTGGTGGTATCCCCACTGCTAATAAGGTCTCTTCCTTGCCATCTAATGGTTCTCTGTTCCGGTTTTTTCTAGGAGAGAAAATGGGACAGGTCGAAAATTTCCTGGGAAGGGCTCAAGATATAGGTGGCAAGGAAGGAACGTAGTAGTACCAAAAAGGAGGCATGGAGAACCGAATTGTCGATCGTAGAGCGACAAGAGGTCTCGACTTGTCCTCGCCGAAGGCCATAAGATAATAGGAATGCCATTTAAACGGATTTTAAGGGGCCTAGAAGACGATTGAATGGCACCGATGTGCAACCTTGACTTCCACGCGATAAAGTTTTATTTCCGTGTTGTGGATTCCAAAAGTTTCGGACACAAACTAAAAATGTCAGATCAACTGGCAAGTCAATCTGGCATACATTTAGGCGCGGGTGAAATAGAATTTTTTACGTCTGCGAGTTGATGGGGTGATGTCATTGACAGGTTTGACCTTGAACAGTTTTCTGCGTTTGGGCCTGGGCCTGACGAAATTGGAATTATGTATGGTATCCACCGTTTTTACACTGGTGAAGAATTCCTGTAGCAATTTAAACATGGTAATTTAGGCTAAATACTGTTTTAGTATTTAAAACGAATGGCTCTGAGAACAACCAACTCCGCAGAATCTTGGGAACGTGTGTACAAGGCATTTGAGGAAGTGAATTTCGCTGCGTTTGACTACGACACAATCAAGGCGTCGTTGGTGGAATACATGCAGATTTACTATCCTGAGAGTTTCAATGATATGATTGAGACGGATGAGTTGATCGCCGTCTTGGAAATGTTCGCCTATGTTGCGGAACAGCTTGCATATCGTATTGATGTTATGGCTCACGAAAATGTCATCACTTCAGCACAGCGCAAGCAGTCTATTTTGAAATTGATCAAGATGGTGTCATACAAGGCGACTAGAAACATCCCAGCTCGCGGTATGGTCAAAATCACTTCTGTCTCGTCCACGGAAGACATTTTCGATAGTCGCGGTATCAATCTTTCAGAAAGCACAATTCGTTGGAATGACAATAACAATACCAATTGGAAAGATCAATTCATCCTGGTGATGAACCGCATTCTGACCAGTCGTTTTGGTCAACCACAGAAGACCCAAGAGATTGAAGATGTATTGATGGAGCAATACACACTGAAGAACAATCTTTCATCATTCGTTAATGGTGTTTATAAGTATTCAGTGTCCACTGGGTCCGAAACCTTCCCCATGGAGATTGTGCCTGCGGATCTTGGGGAAGATGGACCATTTGAACGTGAACCTGACACTCTTTCTCAGTTCCAAATCTTGTATTCCAGTGATGGTGTTGGCGACGGATCGGACTTCACGGGTTTTATGATGTTCACGAAGCAGGGCACCTTAACTTCAGTTGATTACAACATTGATCAGAAGTTGCCCAATCGTAGAATTGACATGAGCCCAACCAACATCAACAATACCGATGTGTGGGTTCAGGAGGTTCTAAATGATGGATCTATTTCAAGTCGATGGGTTCAAGTTGAATCTCTAAATGAGCAGAATTTGTTCTTCAATAACATTCAGACCAGAAAGAAGTACGAAGTTGACACTCGCGAGGGTGATCAAATTTCTATTATTTTTGGTGATGGTGATTTTGCAGAGGCACCATTAGGCACCTTTAGGTTTTGGGCGCGTCAGTCAGCAAACCGGTCAATGATTATTCAAAAGAATAAAATTGTTGATCAGGCAATGTCATTTAAGTATGTTGGTCAGAATGGCGCAACCGAAACTTGCACCTTGACCTTTAGCTTAGTTTCAACTATCCAAAATGCTGCGCCAACTGAAACTATTGAACATATGCGTTCTGCCGCACCGGCTACATTCTATTCCCAAAACAGAATGGTGAACGGGCAGGACTACAATACGTTCCCACTGAAAGATGTCTCCATCTTGAAGATTAAGACTATCAATAGAACATTCGCCGGCCAACCGAAACACATTGATTGGAATGATGCTTCCGGCAAGTACGAAAATGTAAAACTGTTTGGGGATGATCTTAGTATTAGGTATCTTCAAACCATTGATGCTGTATCCACTGATGTATCTGGACAGTCGTTGATTGATTCAGTCATTGAGCCACTTTTAGAAACCCGAGGCATCATCAATAACTGTTTACATCTTTCCGCTTCGGATCCAGTTACGTCTGGTGTAGTCAGTTCGCCACGTCGGTTTTTTATTGAAGATAATCGTCCGAATGTTTATAAAGTCGGCGGCACCCCAATCCAAATTTCAAAAAGCTTTGTTGCTGACGGGTCTCTTAAAGAAAAAACCTCACTTCAGGGCCTAATCGATCGCCATTGGTATGGAGAGCCTATTGAGTATGTTCAACTAGATGATGGGACAGTGTTGGCGAAGATTCCAGATCCATTGGATGATCCGAAGGATGACGGTAAAATTTATTCACCCACTATTCCACGAACGATTGACGGAGTTAATAAGTATCCTCCCGGCGATAAGGGCAGTGAATTGCAGCGTATTGCCCAGCAGCCATTCTTCGCATTGAGATACAATCGGTATTTTGATGGTATTGGGGATGGGGTTATTCAAATATTGAATAGGCCACAGGGCTCCCCTACTGACGGAATCAAAGAAGTTTGGACTATTGAGTTCTCTGCGGATGGCAGGACGTTTAATGTTCGCAGCAATATTCGTGGTTCTTTCCCAACTGGGACTATTGGTGAAGTTTACTATATCCAGCCAGACGGCTTTGATAACGTAGTTTCATTTTTCACTATTTCCGAAGGAAGTGTGAAATTTGAAGCTGGCGATTCATTTGTGTTGGACTGTGAGTATTCTGGATTACCTGTTCAGCGAACTGGTACATCTTTCAATTCTTCTGGTGTTATCAACCTTATGGGGTGGTGGCAAATTTTAGAATCTGATGAATTGGAGAGTTACTACAGTGGCGGATACATCGGAGAAGGCGACGAACATTTGTTTAACGTCGAAGATACTATTACCGTAGATACCCCGAATGGACCGGTGCAATCGACTTCACCGATTAAGAAGCATTCCTGGTTGATTTTCGTCAGAAAAATTTTCCAAACTAATACGGACACGGTAATTGGGTATGAGGTCAGTAACAGAAATCTGAAATTGATTGTGGAGTCCGAGAATACCAAATTTTGGTATAACGAAGTTGACAAGATTTTGGACATGGAGACATACAAGCCAGTCTATGATAACATCAAGTTACTTAGAAGCAACTTGGATGCAAATGGGTTGCTTCTGCGTAAAAACCAGGTTTATGATGTGGTCGGTGCGGTCAAAAATGACTTTGGTATTACCGACTTCCATAAATTAGAAGTGGTTCCCACCGATCTGTTGCAAGAAGATGATTCGGGTAATTTGGTCCCTGACCGGCTACTACAATTTGAGAATTTTAGTTTGGGCAGCTACCAATATTTCTCATTAAGCAACCCAGAAGTAATCTTGACTGGTCCAGAGGAAGCGACTGCTATTGCTGCCACTTGGACGAAGGGTTCTTTTGTGGACTCTTCCGCAACATACGGTCGAATCCAAATTATGGGTAGTGATGATGGACTAGATTTCATGTGGCAACACTTCTCGCCGTTCACCAACATCATTGATCCTTCGCCAACCAACATTATTGATGTCTATGTAATCACCCGTGGTTTTTATGATAACACTATGATGTATTTGCGTGGTCTTTCATCATCAGCCCCAGATGCGCCAACGTCATTTGAGTTGAGAAATTCTTATTCTAGTATCCTAGAGAAGAAAATGATTTCTGATACTGTGGTGATGCACTCCGGCAAGTTCAAGTTAATGTTTGGCGCAAATTCGGATCCTCAACTGAGAGCTAAGTTTAAGGTTGTTCGTAACCCAACTGGCTCATTATCAAATGAGCGCATCAAGGAAGAAATCCTTAGTGTCATCGATAAGTATTTTGAGTTAGAGAACTGGGACTTCGGTAAGGCTTTCCATGCTACGGAACTTATCGGTTTGATTCATCAGCGACTTCCAGCAGATTTGCTGTCAGTGGTTTTGGTGCCACAATATTCTACCAATTCCTTTGGTGACATGCTTATTGTTCCATGCGGACATAATGAAATTCTTATGTCATGCGCTCAATTGAGTGACATTGAGATTGTTGATTCATTCACTAATGCAATTCTGAGGAAGAAATGAAGATCGAAATGCTTTTAGAAAAAGTAAAAAAGAAGTATGTTGCGGGGATGAACGCCAAGGAACGAAAGATGATGGTTCGTGAAATTGAAAAATTCAAAGACACGGACCATAAGGATCCAAAAGCGTACCCGAAAGATTGGTCTGCCGATAAAAAGTACCGAGAACGAAAACATGGTAAGATCCCAAAATCTGATCATACTGAAAAATACCATCAGATGTTCGGTGAGGAACAAATTTTAGAATCCGTGGACACTGCTTTGAAAAATAAGTCAGAAAAAACTGGAATTTCTTTAACCATTCTTCGGCAGGTGTACAATCGCGGTCTTGCCGCATGGCGGACGGGCCATCGACCCGGTGTCCATCAACATCAGTGGGCAATGGGGCGGGTTAACAGTTTTATTGTTGGTGGTCCGGCTAGACGGGCCGATAAAGACCTTTGGGAAAAGGCGAAAAAATAAAAGGCTGGGTTTCCCAGCCTTTTTTCATTGGAAATGCCGACTAAATACCGATGAAGAATTTGATACCAGATGCGAGACTACTTTTCCAAGAATAGAACATTCGTTGACTTGATTCCGACTAACCTGCGTAATGAAACTAATGTTTCACTTATGCAGAATCTGTTCGACCGTTTCCTCACTAAAGAGGAAAGTGTGCCAATGTTCGGTTATGTTGGAAAAAATTCCGTTGGCGACCCGATCCAACGGTTGCCACAAATGAATTTGGACCGCGAGTTGAACCAGTTAGTTTCTACTTATGTGTTCCGTACTGGTTCCAAAACGCATTATTTCACCCCACACGACATTCTTTTGACTTTGGGCAACATGGGTGTGGCGGATCCAAAAGAATGGCTGAAAGCTACTGGTAATAACTACATTCCACCAATCGACATTAATAAGTTCGTGAATTTCTATGAATACTTCTGGGTTGCCAACTCTATGAAGTCGGCCCCCGAAATGTCATGGAATCAAAGCAACTCCCCCGAATATTACACAATTGCCAAACCAAGTGTTTCTTCCCAAAAGAAGATGAATGTTCGATGTGCGACTACCGAGATGATTGCGCTTACTGGTAGTGGTTTCTACGACGTAGACTTTTCAGTTGAGTTTACTTCTGATAGAGAGTTAACGGTAACCGCTATTGGAAATACTTTCGGCATGGAGTCCGGTATTTCTCAAAGCTTCACCCTCAGCGAACTGCCAACAAATTTCAATACGGAAGTCATTTCGGATACTATCAACTTTGTCAGTGGAAATACTATTCTGTTGAGTTTAGTGTTTACTCGTGAGCTTATGGTTGAAGATACTACTTATTACCAGACATTTTACGCTGGTGATAAGTTCCACATTGATTGTAAGTTTATAGATACTGCATACTTTGTCTCATTTACTGGTGGGCAAAGCGATATTCGTCGTGGTGGAATTTCCTCAGTGAGAACGCTATCACAATTTCAGATTATTGATGGCGTCCAGGTTCGTGAAGGGGATCGAGTTTTAGTAATCAATGGTTCTAATCAGGGAATTTTTGAAGTGGTCCGTGGCGATTGGGTCAAGACCACGGACAATACCAGCCAATCTGGCGATTACTTATACTGCCAAAATGGATTAGAAAACGGCGGGTTCGTGTTCTCATTCACAGATGGTCAATGGAGAAGGACAAGCGATACTTCGCCTGTCACTAATGACTGGCAAGAGAATAATTTTTGGGTTCACAAGTCCGTATTTGATTCTGCTCACCCATTCGACTTGTCTAAGGTGGAACAAGCACGCCGTCCGATTATTGAGTATTGGGATGGTCTTGAACTGAATTCCAGGTTTGGTGATTATCAATATACTCAACAAAAACATACATTCAATCAAATTCCATTATTCAACATTTACAACTATGACGGAACTTCGTCAGGTCTAACCTCGTCACTGTTTTATTATGTTGAAGACCCACGCAGCGAAATTGATCTGTTGCTGCAAAAACGTGTGAAGATGACAAGCAGTGAGGACTTTGTGTTCGAGCACGGCTTGACATTTGATGGTCGCTTACAATTTTACAAACATAATGGTCAGTTAAAAACTATTTGGCATGCCGGGTACAATGGTTCAGTAGTGGTGAGGCAATCATTTAGTGGTAAGGGTGACGGGACACTGCAGATTTCCGCTAAGGCAGATCAACAGCAACAAATTCTGTCATTCACCTATGTGTCAGCCAATACCTTCGAGATTCGTTCCTCGAAATATGGCGATGTGGTATCCACATTCACTACTGGAGCATTCGATACACCCATTGCTTCAGGTTCGATCACGGTTGGTAGTACGCCATTTAGTATCGGAGACGTGTTCTTGGTCATGATTTCTGGCCAAGAGAAAACCCGCGAAATGGTAATTTCCGATGGTAAGGAAGTCGGTGTTTTTGAAAATGGTGGAATTAAGTTCCCCCGAATGTTCTCTCATAATCCATTAAACGAAAACGATGGCGAGATTCGAGAGGGCTCAATGTATGGACACTTGCGCAGTGTTATCAATAATCAACTATCTAATGAATTTGATTACGCCTTCGGTGGTTCAATCAAGTCTTGGAATGCGCCAATGTCTTTGCTTTACTCTATGAGTATGCAAAAAGACATCAACCCATTAGAATTGATCGACTTCGCAAAGCGTGAGTACGAAAACGCATTGAATAATGTAAATGAAGTTTACTTCACTAACATCATCAAGTACCTTTTGGAGTCTAAGAACCTCAGTAACGGTATTGATGTCCCACATCTAACTGATTTCGTTATCGCTATTATTTCCAAGGACACTAAGTCCAAAACAATTTTCGTAGATAGCACTTCAGGAGTTCCCGGCTTCCCAATTTCGTTGGCAAAAATGGGATTGATTCCACGACATACACCAGAAATCATCTTTGATGGGGAAGTTTCCACATGGTTCATCAAGCATCATGACGGTCATCTAAATCCTGTATTTGAGAATGATTCCGAGTTCCAACAACTTCTGTTTGAAAAGCGCGTGAAGGCGGTCTATCCAGGAATTGTTTCCGACTATCAGCTCAATGAACCAACACCGGTAAAGGGCGCAATTTGGCGTTCTATTGTCAATCGCCAGAATGTTATCAAGGTATTTTGTGTTGAAGTTTCTTCAGCATCACAGCCTGAATTGAGAAATGCAGACGGATCAATTAAGTGGGATACTGGTGACGTATGGCACCAACAGGGCACTAATAAAATTTACAGATTCGACGCCGTGTCGGCCAAGTGGGATTTGACAACTGAGAGCCACAGTCAATTCTGGAAGATTGTTGACTTTGCCGAACTTCTGAACCAAGTTATCTTGGAAGTTGAAACTCGTCTATATGAAAATATTGATCAATTCAAGCCAACTCTACTGAATCCATCAGAATGGCAAGACCTGCCTTTCGTTGATGAGCTGCAGTCAGAACTTGCTTCATGGGCATTTAGGAATAAGTTGGATCCAACTGCGAACCAGTTTAATCAAAAAAATGCCTTCTCATGGAACTACACCCGGGCAACTATTCCAGGTATTCCATCACCAAAGGCGAGATGGTTCGATGTTATTAAGCAACACCAGACATTAAACTCAGGAGTTATTCCGACTGAGCGCCCTGATTTGTATCCATGGAAACTGCTTGGATTTAACGCAAAACCAATTGGTTGGGATGCTCAATACGCATCTGCGGTCGGTACCAATCCATCATTTGCTTCTACTTTTTCCGCGAAGGTTGTTGAAACTAACAGGAATTCACAAAATTACGGAACTAGAATTATTGATAATGTCATGGTTAAGGCCGGCGACATCGTATTGGTACATTCCAATTTAGTGGCATCACGAAATGGTATCTGGAAAGTAACAAATGATTTGTGGGAACCGGTCCAAGTTGCCACCTCTGCAAAAATCACAATTTCTACCGGTTCAACTCTGGCCGGCTCCGAGTGGGTATTTTCTAATGGTGAGTTCCATCAAATTAGAATGTGGTCAACTCAGATGTGGGAAACCATCAAGGCCCAGCGCCCATTACTGAAAATTTCAGTTAATAGGTACAATGATCGCCTACTGCCCCCATACGTCAATCAAAACATTAGTGTTGCAGAAGACGCCATCATCAATACTGTACCATCGGGTATCACCCTGCCATTTGTATTCGGCGATAAATCACAAGTCGAAAATCTGTGGATGAAGAGTATTGAATTTGGGTATAGCTTGGTCAAGGCGTTGTTTAGGCACGATCCAATTTCCTTCTATACCTCAGCCTGGGGATTGGATTTCATCACCGTTGCTGGTGTCCAAATGGAGTTGAATTCAGTTTCGCCTTTCAGCGTGAAGCGCATGCATAAGCATGGTGATACTCTTGAATTTTCTGACCGGTCATCAAATTTAACTGTCGGATCTGTGAATACTACTGCCGATGAAGTAGTAGAACTGACGATGGTTGGAGTATTCGATAGTCGGCAAGTGTTCAAATTGACGGTATCTGGTGTTGAAACTGCATATTTTGCAGAGGGACAGGAATTCTCCATAGCCTTACAAAATGTGCAAATTAGTGGACTGAAAATTGAAGATGGGGGTATCCCATTCCACATTGGTGATAAATTTGTAGTTAAAACCACTGGTGAAACTACCAGTATTTCAGTATGGTTTGAACACCAGAAATTTGTAATCCAAAATGGTTTCGGTCAGTTATTTGGTCAAGCCCTTAGGTCATTCGGTGTTGACGCCCAAATCGGTTATGCTTCTGCCGCATTAACTGATTGGGAGCCACAATTAGGCTACCGTGTTGGTGGCTACATGGACGATGATTGCATTGTTTCCACCTCTATGGAAACTTTGGATTCTAATGTGTACGAGCTTGCTTCAAAAAAGACTGCAAACTTCAATAGTTCATGGATTACGGCGCTGCGAGTTACCACTATTCAAGTCGGTGCAAATAGCAAAAAAGTACAAAATGGTTACATTCCTAACGATCAGGGGGATGATTGGGTATTCCGTATTGAGGGGTACAACCCAAATAATATGGAATTGAACTTTTACACATTCAACAAAAATGGACTATTCAATACATTTAATGCTATCGAAAAGGCACATACTCCTATTGATTGGAAACAATTTATCGAACCAAATGAGTTGCAGACTGTAACCCTGCCAGTCACAATTATTGGCATCCAAAATGTGTTAAACTTTGTATTCGGCTATGAATTATGGCTGAAGGAACAAGGCTGGAACTTCGATAAGAAAGAAGAGCGTAATGCTGACTTCAATGGTCGCTACTTGGACTTCCAGTATCTTCTGGAAAAATTCATTGATGGGGTTTATGCCAGTGGCGATGTTGGTCGCGGTGGAATTCTTAACCCTATTGCCGGTGGCATCTGGTTTGATCATCCTCAAGGTCTGTTGTCATCATTTGTTTGTGAAGGCATGTTCAACCCGCAAACTCATTGCGCGGCATATGACACTTTTGGTCTGAGAATCCAGCCACAGGATATGCAGATTTATCGTCAAAAAGAGCAATCGTTGATTGCAGCGAATACGCCAATCTTTAGTATTCATGCTGAAGTTGACGCCTATGAGCATCTTATGATCTTTAATAGGTTCATTCGACCTTCTGATGAAAGTGGTGTATTGTATGACCCATTCCAAGGATCAATTGTTTCCTTCATTAAGTTCAACGGTAAGCGTCAAGCATCACAGACATTGCGTCCAGAAGTTGGTGGATACATCTTACAAAATGATAAGCTTGTTCCAAACTTGGAATCTAACATCCAAGACCTTGGAAACATGTATGATTCAAATTATGCGTTCGACAATAAACAAATGACGGAACACGCAATGGCCCTATATGGTTTTAACAAAAAATCATACATGGCCAACATGGATTATACTGATAAGACGCAAGTGAATTTCTGGCGCGGAATGGTGCATATGAAGGGCACAAACATGTCCTTTGATGCGTTCAAGAACGGTAATAGATTTGATGATGCTCGACTTGATGAATACTGGGCTTATAAGATTGCTGAATATGGCGATGCAAGAACCAAAATTAAGCCAGAAATTGTATTGCGTGACTCCGATTGTCAGCAGCAATTCACAAAAATGACTTTAGATGGTCAGTTTGATGAAAACTTCATCCGGATTGATACGGATGATGAGGCACGTTGGTTTGAAAGTGCTGACGTTGGGTCAATCAAGCAATTCAATTCAAAAGTTGTAAAAGTGGAAGAATTTGAAATTTCACAGCAAGACATTGACAACTCTACTATTTTTCAGTTCAAGAATAGTGGGGACTTCGTTGCGTTCTCGTCCAACCTGACTAAAATTTCACATACATGTTTTGTTGCGAACGCCGTAGGACCAGCCACCGTCACTTATTCATCAGTGGACGCTGATACGCATTCACCATTTATGCTTATTAACTTCGATAAGCGAGAAAATGTACAGACAATTCCAGTTTGGCACCCAATCCATGGCGCTCATAATCCTAATGCTCTTGCGGCCATTGATATTACATCTAGCAAGAACCCGGCCCTGTACAATTACTCAACTATTATTGCTGGTAATTCTAATTTCGATGCCTATCGAAAGTGGGGCAAAAATGAGGTTGGATTGGTTTGGTTCGATACAAGAAAGCTGAACTACCTGCCATACAATGATGCTGCCCAGTATGACCAAATTTCACAGCGATTGAATCGTTGGGGTTCATTGTCTGAATTTGGAGAAATCAACGTTGCCGAATGGGTGGAGAGTGATGTTAGTCCATCTGAATACTTAGAACTCAGCAAATCTAGCAACAACGATGTCAAAACCGATGGTGTTCCGTATAATCCAAAAACATACCAACGAAGCCGTATTTGGTCAATTTACCCAATTGCCTGGAGTCAAGCCGGTTCCCCAATCGAATCTGCTCACCCTTCATTTAATGGTGCGTTTAATTCGGCAATCAATTTCCGGTCAAATGGTATGGTTTCATTGGAGACTGGAACATTTGACGGTCTTGGTGTGAATGTTGGCATGCGACTTGGCGCATGGATGGACAATCTGGAATATACTGGTCCACTCAACGAGTTCATCATTTCCGATGCGCCTGTTTCTAAATTCTATGTGAAAAATTCATTGGAATTCTTTGGGGACAACTTAGAGATTTTGGGTGTACCAGTTCGTATGAACATTTCTAATTCGGTGGTAAGCTCACAGGTTGGTGTTATGGAAGTGTCATTCGACCCATTTAATGATGTTGAAGAGACGCCAGTTACCAATTTCGATGGGACATTTACTGGACAAAGCAATTACACCATTTATGTTTCCGTATTCATGAATGACGTTCTTGTTGGTAAATCAGTAGTTGGGACCGCATCGGGTCCGTCAGGAACTGAGCCAGATGTGTCTTTTATTGACGATACTCCAATTTATGTGCAACTGTCTAACGGCGCACAGTTGGAATTCATTCCATCCCAATCATTTATCGGGAAGTGGTCTGATCTTGCAGGAGCAATCGATCAGGTTTTCTTTGATGGTATTGATGTTGAGGATGCAATTTTTGTTGAAGCTGTGACAATCGACGCATTAGAACCTTCATTTGAATTGCCTTTCCCAACCACATTGGTGAATGATGATGACGATCCACGCTACGCCGCTAATAATAACTGTGGATGGCGGGCATGGTCAGTCCCAACCCAAGATGATTTGGACAATGACGCCGACTTCCCCAATTCCATCTGGAAGCCATATGTCGGGTTGCCGTCAGTTATTCCGAACGTCTCGATGGAATTGATCAACGATGCGATTCAAAATGGTACGTTGATCTTGAATAATGGAGTTGAAATCTCTAGGTATTCAACCTCTTGGACTGAATGGAGTGAAGTAAATTCTGAATTACATGATGCCATTTCTACTGGTGGGGACGTATCCATTTCGTTGAGCGCCAAATTCGACCAATCCAGAATTTTCGTATTCAAGAATGGAGTGCGCCAGTTCCCGGGATCATTCACCATTTTCGGTGCTGCAGTCTTAGTCCCAGATACTAAAATTGGCGACCAAATCCACGTCGAGGTATCAAAATACCAACCGACAGAAGACGAGTTGGAGTTCAATCCGGATGTACAGGACGATCTGAAGAAGCAAGTACACTTCAAAATCGACTATGAATTTGTACAAAATGATGTCCGTAGTTTGGATGGTGGAATTATTGGTAAAAAGTATTACTTCTGGGTTACAGGTAAGACAACAACCAAGTCGAAACTCCCAACAACCACAATTTCAGAGCTGCTGAAAAATGGTCCAACTCAGTATGTTGTATTCCCATCAACAACCTCGTTTGCTGTTTTTGGGTTGAACTATCTGGTTGCCAAAAATGATACATTCAAATTGAGGTTGGTAAACGACTTGACACTCAGGTCAGACCCAAATGGATTGGATCTGAAGAACACTCATGAAGAATGGAAATTAATTCGTAAGGGCCAACGTCAAAAAGTTCCTGAGGCTTTATGGAATAAAATCGTAGATTCCATCTGTGGTGCTGATATTTCCAATCAAGAATTGCCATATCGGTCAATTGTTGAATATGATGCCAGAAACAACACCTCAACAATTTACGGTTTCGGTGATGGTCAAGTTATTGCTCCACGAGAAATCTTGGTAAAGACTATTTTCGACACTATCACAAATTCAAAGGTGACTATCGAATTCGACTTGACTGGGAACATTGATTTTATTGGCAGTGATGTTCTGGACTGGAACAATCCAGAAGAATGGTTTGATACCCCAGAAAATACCAGGAGAACTATGGAGAACATCTGGGCCAAGGCGAAGAACTCACAAATCAACGAAATCGTCTTTGCCGCTATTGAAGACGCATGTGCATACATTCAGGATATGACGCATCTGATTAAAACCTCAAGATTGAGTGCTTATTCAATACGCATCATCAACCCAAGTCCAGCAACGGAGGATTTCGAGTGACATTTTAGGCATTGTGGATTTCTAAATACCTAAAATGTCCCCTTGAGATGTCAAATAAATACAGTCGTTACTTAAATGGTCTGGTTTCGTATATCAACGATACGAAACCATTCCACTCCAAACTAACTGAAATTCAAGAAGTCTACCAATTTTCGGAATCCATGAATGTTGACATTCGGGAGACTTGGCGTTGGGACGTTTTGATGAAGGCGTATTGGCTGTATGAGTATTTTTCTGATGGCCGTCCAACAAATACATTTGGTGGACAACGAAAACACTCAATTCATTCAGTAACAAACCCCCTTTTCCGAGGTGCGTCTAATAGTAAGTTCACAGTTGGTTCTGATGAGTCAACTGCGATCGACTTCGTTCCAAATACATACGACGAAAACTCATTCGCACTATCAGATGTCATAATCTCAAGAAACAATAAAAACATTTTCTTACACCAAGGCTTAGACTACCATAAGTCCTATGGGGCTCAGGTTTTCCGTGTTCGCCAGACACATAAAATTGGGTTTAAGGAATGGTGCGGGAAGCAAGAATTTGTTACCAGTTGGGCGTCAGATGGCCAGCACCCAGTAATAAAACAAGTAAACATTCCAAACTCAGACGATATTAGAATTCGTTCCGGCAACGCAATTCGCCTGAACGAAAATCAAATTAAAATCCTGACGCCAGGGACTGTTATTGTTGATGGGTTTGTATCGGAATCATACTATCCACTTATTCAAGAAAAACAAGATGAAGCAGTGTTGACTGAGGCAACCAACTCAGTCAAAGAGTTCGCCATGGATAAGGTGAACCCCAATTCCGCATATTCAAGACTGAAGTCTATTTTTAGTGTAATTCAGTTACAACTTTCGCAGGCTGTTGCTCCGAATTCCCAAATTGCACTTAACAATTTACAGCTACAAATAGAAACGAAGATTCCATCTGATTTTGAAGAGTTGATGGTTTTTGTTGTTGCCGAAAACGTACCAGTTCCATCCGGATATGCTGGCTGGCGTGGTGTTGACACCACATTCCCATTAAATGATCAGAAGTATGTTGAAACTGTTCTGTATTCACATTCACCTAATTTGCTGCAAAATTACTTTACTGATCGTGGGCAATGGGAGTATGCTGGGGCGACCTATGAAAATGTAAGGGGTAAGTCATTTGAAATCTTCAATGTTACGCCTAATAACTACGCCAACAACTTTGAAGAGTGGAGTGTTGTTGCATATGACGAAGATACTGCATCAGTTTCCGGATCAACCAGCGGATTAATTGGTTCTGTTCAAATTGGTGAACGCTTCACTTCCAACGCCATTTCATTTTCCACAAAAAAGCTGAGTGGTCAGACTATTTCTACCGGCGACACAGTAGTTTTAACCCCAATTAATAAAATTGTAGTACATAGTGAAGCACCTCTTGAAGCGTGGTCTATCATAAAGACTGACCCGTTTGGATACTCACGTCCAGCAATTGCATCAAGACGTTTCGCGTTTGTTGAAGATTTGTCGGGCAACCTCGGGACAATTTCAATTCTGAGTAAAACTGTTGCGGATGGAACCGTTATTGTTCAAAAGATTTCTGATGACCTGCTTTCTGTAATCCATGAAAACGACCCCCGCATCAATGGCACTGTTCGTATTGGTGAGGTTTACAATGACGGCCTGATCGCATTTAAAATTAGTAATGGTTCTAAATTCCCATTACTAGATGATGAACTGTTCGCAATTGACATCCTCAACATCCCGCCCTATGCTCAAGACCTGAGTATCTGTTACACATACGATTGTGATGGGTATGATGCGGAAAACGCAGTTTATAATAGTGTGGATGATCCGTATAAAGCATACTTTAAGAAGTTCGAATTTGGTTTCGACGGAACAAAGAACTTTGAAGGTGGCGTATATGAAGAAAATTCAAAAAATACGAACAATGAAGATGCAGTAACCTACGTCCAAGACTTCCTGCGTAGACTTGAGTTTGGATATGATAGTCGATTCCTTGGATATGACTTTAACGGTTTCAATCTGAAGTTCACATCTGAAGATGTCGTTGATTCAAGGGAATGGCGCTTGCGTGCAAAACCCGACTTCACCAAACCACTTAAACTGCATGCAGATACTCCTTCCAATAAATTCAATCTTATTGCGTCATTGTCTCCAGGCGATGCTTATGCAGATGCAATTTACGATGCTCCGGATTCGCAACTTCCAGGCGAAGGACAAAGATCATCTTCAGATCCGGACTTAGATGTTGACCTATTCCTGTACTATTCTTCAGAATTTGCACTGGAATACTATAACGGTGATGGAATTGGATGGGTCGTTGTTGATGAACATGTACCAATTAGCACCAGATACACCAATTCAGACCATGGGATGGAATTCACAATTGTTCCGGCATCCAAGGAGTTTATCGGTGCTGAGGTCCATTCTAGCTGGTATGACGGAAATGGCGAAATTCAAACCGCTGTAACGTTTGGTGGGGATTGCCTGACTTGGACTGTTAAAAACCCATTTCCAATCTGTACTGGTGCCAATTTGGTTTCAGACAAGGTTCCTCGCGTGTTGATGCATGCGAGCGGATTCAATCAAACCGATGAATTTCTCTGGCGCATGGTCTTTAGAGACCCATCAACATACGATCTGACTGGTATTGGTCAAACCACAAATTCCGGAATTATCACCCCGGTGGAAGAAATTTCATTCCCACGAGATGGCTTTTCTTATAAAGATCGACAAAAGTCGATTCATTACACCTTAATTCCAAATGAATACGGGTTTGATAGCGGGGACATCGTATCTTTTTATACTTACAAATCACGACCGAACTATCTGGTGTATGGTTCAGTTTCTGGATGGCAACCACCAGCCGAATACAATAAGTATTATTGGAATGGGAAGATCGGTTTCAAAATAACTCCACCGGCATTCACATTCTATGAGGGCACAACGCTAATCGAAGGCTCAAACAACTCATGGAATTCCAGCGATGGTGTATTCTCCGTCAATTGGACCGCACACAACATTGTTGACACCATTTACGTGCTTAACAAAGTTGAAGACCGATGGGTTCTGTATAGAGATGGTAATTTAGTCGCGTCCGGAACATCAACTATTGATGATGGATTCATCAACATTTCCGTTCCCACTGATAAATTCTTTGGTGGCGATTACACGATAGTAGTTGACAGTGATGATTTCGACTACGCATTTGGGCAGGATCTCACAATCATGAAGTCATCTGGCTTCAGAAAAGTCAGAACTGCAGATGTATTGTCTATTGAGAAGTCCCGACCTGATGAATTGTTCATGCATATCACCGATTCAAATGCGGCGAATGACATGCGGCCAGAAAGTATGCCAATTCACACTTTTGAATTGTCAACTGATCAGGAACCAGAGTACAAATTAACGGACTACTCGCCGGAAGTCGATCTATACTCTAAATGGATCCCATTATCACCAACTAATCTGGATATTCGCCCATCTGTATCTGAATTCCGTGATAGTGCAACTGAGTATGACATTTACTCAACCGTTACTAATGAATTACTTGTTCAAGTTGTTCCATTAGATAAAAACACTCCGTTAGAGAAGCCAGATGTGGTATTCGATGTAGAATTCCATGAGAAGTATCTCCCATTGAACTCTTCATTACACTTTTTAACAAAAGGTGGTGGTCCCGACGAAACAATTTCTGTTGGAATGAATGAGAAGTTGAGAATTTACGTTCTTGGTGGGATTGGTGGGCTGGATGCTATGTTTGAAGATTCCGCCATGGTGTCTATGACAGATAGTTCACAGTTCTTTATTACCACCAACTATTCCGATACCATTCAGACACTCATTGCTGACAATCAATTCCAAGGCTTCTTACCGGGCTACGATAACTTGCCATTTGATGCCGAACAGTCGGGGGGTGCAGAACCAACTGGGTATTATGATGCTGGCATAGTTCTGACTGATTTCTTCCAACAAGCCAGATTGCTTCTAATCTCACCAAACAGAACTGATGCTGAAGACAAAAAGCTAATTTCGTTATTGGAAATCATCAACCCATGGGCCGATCTGTCAAATTTGACCTCACTGACCATCAATGATTTTCTGGATCGTGTTAGAAATGCTCTACCAACCGACGAGTATTTGCAAAATGCGGTGAACTTTAACTCGACACAGCATTTTGGTATCCCGTTCTGTGGTATGGCGCAAAGCATCCAAGAAAATTCCACGTCGGATTCCAGTGCTAATATTGTAGAAGCATTCGTAATGACTATGAAAAACTCATCGGGTTTCGATGCATTCGGTATGGGTGAGTTTTCTTTCGACGACGGGTCATATACCTTGAAACAAGTAAACATAAATGTGTTGCACTCCGGTCAAGGTAGTTCTTTTTCCGAATTTGATGGAGTACAAGTGGATTCAGTCACCACAGTTCGTATTTCAGCACCGTTTGATTTATACAATAAACAGTTCAAAGTATGGCAAGTGGGTTCCAGTGCCCCGGTTGGATTAATTCCAGAAGTTCTGAACAAGAATACCGTACAACTAAAATTCGTAAACCAACAATCTGTAAAAATCAGCGTGATTTGAAAAACTAAATACTAAAAAGGTTTCTACAATGGAAAAAATTGAACTTCAAACACAAGTCTCCACTAACGTGAAGATTATCGTAGATGGCGAAGTTGCGGTAGACAAGTCTAATGCAATTCACCCAGCAAACATGGCCACCGTAATTGCTCGTGGCCTTTCTAATGCTGAAAAGGCGCACATCTTTAAAATCAAATTTGGTAATCAGGGCACCTTTGTCAACCCAGATCAACAAATTGTCTTCAAGCCACCAATTACCACTGGCGCAACTGCGGACCTTTACAATCCAACATACGTTGAAATTGTTGATGATGCGAATGCCGGCGTCGGTTCCGGAAACAGTGTAACTTTCACACAAATTCCAAACAGCACATCAACTCGCGTCATTGTAACCTGCGAACTGTCAGCCAATGAGGCCAACAACCGTGTAACTGACACTGCCGATTCATCAACCACCGATGGTCTTGATGGTCTCACCGATGTTGGCACTGAAAGTCAATACTTCTTCGATGAACTCGGCCTGTTCTCTGAAGGTGTAGGGAATGACCAACTGAATGATGTTGATGAACTCATGTTGACCCACCTAATCTTCAGCCCGCTGGAAAAGACTGCTTCCAGGCAAATTATTATCGTCTACACCCTAACTATTACCGTTACGGGTTCCTAAAAACAAAAAGCCGGCAAATGCCGGCTTTTTTCAAATCAACTCTGGTATTGTATTAACATCAACTCTGTGTCCTAGCGACAACAACTCCCTGGCGACCATCATACACTCACCACACAAATTCTGACCAGAAAAATTTGTCAGCTTACCCGCAACTTCATTGATGTGGACACCGCACCCCCAGATTCTATTAGGTGACGCTTCGACCAGCTCATTACCCATTGTTCCGATCAACAATTCCAAGAACCCAGGTTTTTGGAATTTCGCCATCAATACGGAAATCATGATGTCAGCTTTGATGTGGTCCCAGTGAATTACATCCAACCCCTGAAGTCCAAATCCTATCTTTTTTACCTCGAATGGATTTGGTTCCGCAAAAATTCGGTCTATTGCCTTTTTGTCATTGGAAGTGAAAGCCTTCATCAGCACATACAAATGTTCTGATGTCGGTAACGTTTTACCATCGAATTTTATTTTGGCTGGAAACATATTTGATAGGATGTCCTTCCTACCATAAAACAATATCTGATCCTCGAACTGTTTCACATTCAAAAGCTTTCAAACTGGGTTGGATTACCACCAACAAATTCAATTTCTTCCTCGGGTGTTTCTACCAGCTTGTATCCCAATCGTTCTATCAGAATACTAACCTCTTCCATAAGAATCGGGTCATGCTTGCATGCGTCAAGTATCGACTCTGCTTTGCTATTCCCAACTCCCACACTGCGTTGATACTTTATTACCTCAAAAGTCATGGTTGCCTCCATAAGATCACAAACTGGAACTCGATCCCGTCATTTTTCGATTTGCATACTTCAGTAGTATGTTCAACTGTCCAATTACTGCCGGCAAGACTAAAAGTGTCCCCCTTTTTACATGAAAGTAAGTTGGAAGCAAGATCAAAACCAATTTTAGTATCACCATCTCGTTGGTCATGAACCAGGGTGACAGCAAGAAAGTTTATCATTTTGTTTGCCAGCGCATGATCATACAGCGTGGAACCACCGATAATAATTGCATCATTGGGGACTGTCAAATTTTCCCAAGAATCCACCAGTTGAACGTCAGGGCCAACTTCTAAACTTCTGTTAGTGGTTAGAACCACATTTTTTCTATTCGGTAGGCCATTTGGTCGACCCAGTGATCTAAAGGTTTTGGACCCCATCACCACAGTTCGATCTTCAGTAACATATCGAAAAAATCGCATGTCTTCTGGAATGTGCCACATCAGTTGGCCAGAATCGCCAATCACGTTATTCAAGTTGATAGCCAGAATAGCATCCATTTAGAACTCCATATTTTCAATTTTAGTCTCAAGAAGAACCGCAAGATCCACGCCGAACAGGGTTCCGGAGTTTCGGAAAGCATGGATCATCGACTTTGTATCTTCCACATACTTAGCAACCTTTTCTCGCTTGAACACGCCAACGCACGTATCGAGATTAACTAAACGATCCGCGCACTTCACAACCTGTTCGATATCATTCATCGCTTCGTACCCGCCATACAGCTCATGATTTCTAGACAACTTGTACACATGTTGGACCAGTTCATCAGAAACCCCAGCACCACGGAAATCAACACCATCTTTGTCCTCAACCAGATCGTGCATGAGGGCAACGGCCATTACCTTATCCACAACATCCGTATATCCAGAATTGTAATGCGCCAAAATCCCCATCATCACCGCAGTTGCCATATGACAAACAGACAATTCATGCGCTAGGTTTTCAGTCAGAAAGGATACCCCATTTATGCTCACTTTTCGCTGTTTATCATCCTTGCGATGTTGTAGTAGCAGATTAATTGCACCAACGATATTTGCATCGCGGCGGGTCTGCAAAAACCGCACAAATTCGGAAATTTTTTGCTCCGAGTAAATTCGAGAAACTTCAAACATGGTGGCACCCCTATTAGTCCAACCCACAGTTTACTCGTGAGTGTGCCCGGTGTCAACCACCCAAAAATTTTGGAATTCATGTCGAAATTACAGAAAATTAAACCACCCACCCAGTGCAGGGTGGGTGGGTGGAAAAAACTCTTCTATCCCCCACAAAACCGATTTAAATGGCATATTCATTGAGAATGGCCTGCGGCGAGGACAAGTCGAGACCTCATGTCGTCCTACGTCCGACAGTTCGGTTCTCCATGCCTCATTTCTTCTTGGTACCACTAAGTCCCTTCCTTGCCACCTATTTCTTGAGTCCTTCCCGGGAATTTTCGGCCCTTGATTCTTCTCCTTAGAAAAAACCACAACAGAGAACCATTAGGTGGCAAGGAAGAGACCATGATAGCAACATGGATAAATTCACAGGAAAGGTTATTGACTCTACACCAGCTATGTGGTATCCTCCTTAATTTTTTTAGAAAATTTTAGTCCCATGTGTCCAGCTTTTACCCGGGTTCTGATTCTTCTCCTTAGAAAAAACCGGAACAGAGAACCATTAGATGGCAAGGAAGAGGCCCTACTAGCAGTAGGGTTAATTTTTGGAGCTGTTCTCTTGACTGAATTGCCAACGGTGTAGTACGATGGGCGGTCTGAACTAAACAAAGGAACCACCATGAGTAGCTTTACCGAAGCCAAAATCAACGGTCGAACCATTTATGAAATTGAACGAGAACTATACATTTCTGGTCAAAATAGTGATGTTTTGGGGCAAGTAATAGACATCGCAATTGACATCGATGCACATAATGATCAACTCGAAATTGAACTAAATTCAGCCCAGGATTACTCGAATGATGACGTAATGTACGAATGTGAAGACTTGGTGAAAAGGATCAACGTGATGATTTTGGATGCCGAAGAGCGAGATCAACCGTTCCCAATAGAAAACTTTGTGGATGCTCTAAGGGAAATTCGCACTTGGGTCCGGCACATCGAAGACATGGCATGATGCCAGTAGGGTCTTTGCGCACCACGGCGGAACCTGTGCCATAATAGACCCATCGCAACCAACCAGCTCCCAACAAATGAACATTTTCATGCTTTCTGAAGACATCGAAGAATGCGCCCGGATGCACTGCGACAAGCACGTAGTCAAGATGATAACTGAACACACTCAGATGCTGTCTACGGCAAAGCGAACTTTTGACGGTGCGCCTTCCACCGTGAAGGTTGGCTCCAAGACGAAACGGATCAACCTGCTACCTGGAGAAGAACCCATCGTTATTGGTGGTGAGCTGGTCATCGAAAACAAACAAGCGTTTCTGCAATGTCATGACAATCATCCATGTACTCTTTGGACAAAGTTGTGTGATAAAAATTACCTGTTGCTGGTTGATTTGACCGACGCACTGATTCGGGAGTATGAATATAGGTACGGCAGAACCCATGGAACTACCGCAACCTTCGAGATGCTGCGAGATCCGCCCAAGGGCATCAAGCAACATCACACTACCACGATGTTCGCCCAAGCAATGCCGGAACAATACAAGGTGCCGGGAAACCCGGTGCAAGGGTATCGAAATTACTATAACGGAGAAAAGCACTTCGCAACTTGGAAGAACCGCGAAGTGCCATACTGGTTCAACGGAGTTTAAAATGAAAACCGAAAAAATCTCTACCCAAGACGCACAACGGGCAACCCGAGATGCAACTTTTGTTCTGGACCGAGATCACCTACGTGCTCGAATCGTAAACACCGCTCGGATGATCCAATCATACTGGCAAGAGTATCAAGATTATTTGGTTCAAGTTGTCCCGGGGCATGAGCGTATCGAAAAACATCATCTTGCGGATGTGGCTATCAAAAAATATTATTCACCGCTACTACCATCTGACCGACCCAACGAAACGGATTATGAAAAAGAAATTGGAATACTGGAACGGCGCCTGAAAGTAGTGAACCGAATCAGTATGGAAATGCAAGAACTTCGAGCACATATCTGGAAACAAAAATGCGGATGACTGTTGAAAACCTAGACGCGACTATCAAAATTTTGAACGTCGCATACCAAAAATGCGAAACGGTGTTACAGAGATACAATTCCCATGTCGATCGTCTGATTGAGCAACGTCGCCAGAAATATAATAATTCATTCTGGATTCGTGCCTCTTGTCTGTGGTCTAGCAAATACTATCTGTATTTGGAGTCTGCATCTTTCGGACGGAACGTATGTAAAAATCATCTGTCTCGACTGAAAGGCATTATTGACAAGACGATAACTCTTAGCGTGGAGACGGAGAATACACTTATCTTGGAAAACGATGAGCTTATTCTAATCCATCAATATGCTTTCCGTGATGTTGAGGAATTGACCCAAGAGCGTATTTCCAACTACTGTAAAGGGGCATAAAATGCAAAATTTTTCAAAACCTGAAGTCGCGAAACCTAATGAGGACAAGACCGAATTTTTTATGATTCGAGGACAACGTGTAGTTATTCGACCGGGCACTCTCGGCGTTGTAGATAAAGCGATGGCCATCGCCAAGTCCCAAATTGACACATCTTGGAAGAAGAACCGACCATGAAAATTAATGTTGACAGTATCGAAGACACCCTCGCGCTGTTGCAGATCGCATTTACAAAATGCGAAAAGTTGGTGGACTGGATGAAGGATGAATACATCAGTGCCTACGATCAGTCAAAAATAAACTATGACAACATGTCGTGGTGGCGAAAAATGTGGGATGATGGGTTCGAGGCACAGCGAACGGCAGGTTTGTGTCTAAGCATGGTAATTGAAACTTTGCGAGACCTCATTATGATCCAAGTGTGTATCGACAAGATTAACAAGTTTTCTCTTGGAACGAACAATAGCGTAATCCTGTCCGATGAAGAAGTCGAAGCTCTGCACAGGTGTTTGGGCGACAGAACCGTGTTGACCGACGAGTTCAATAAGCGTATCAAAACTCTTAGAGGGTATTTTCTATGATCGAATGGCGTGGTTCTGGCTATCAAATCAATAAGGGACATGGGTGGTATGAACCAAAAGACCCTTCTAAAGCCTGCCGTATTGACCACGGCTATGTCCGAATCAGCAAAAAGATTTGGTATGACCTGGGCGGTTTCGCGAATCCGAAACTTTGCCGAGTGACCAGAAATGGTAAATGGGCATACTTCTCTAAACCTTGAAATCCACTACAAAACGTCAAGAATCTCGGCTTGGCGACAGGACAAGAAAATAAGCGCGAACCTGTAGTGACCGAGCATCCTCCCTGGGTTCGCGCAAAATAAGTGGTTGATTTGGAGTGAGTTTTTAGATCGTGGCGGTTATGGCCGCCACGGTGCCGACAAAAACCAGTAGGTCCGCGCAAATTGCGCGGATGACATCACAGAATCAACCACTTGCAGTTAAGGGATCGCACTACTAGAAATAGTAGTGCGCGTATTGAAACAGGCTTAGACGATTTCCGCGCAGCGGAAGAGTTGCATCGCACTACTAGAAATAGTAGTGCGCGTATTGAAACGTCGAATGTCTAACATCTTCCCCAACACCGCCAAATCGCACTACTAGAAATAGTAGTGCGCGTATTGAAACGGGTTAAATTTGCATCAGGAGAAATCAGTGAGCCGATCGCACTACTAGAAATAGTAGTGCGCGTATTGTAACAAACAAGAATCAGGATAACAAATGCTCGCTCATAAGTATGGCGTCAGAACCCACGATTTGGATCAACACTTACAGTCTGTCGCCAAGTTATGTGGTGTGGGCACATCGTACAACATTGGTCGCCTACATGATTTTGGGAAATATCGTAATGGATTCCAACAGTATCTAAATGGCGATATTGTAGACCCAAAAACTAAAACTCACGCAGTTGCTGGGGCGAGATACATTTTGGATAAATGTAAGGGCCAATCCGATCCCACAACCTTGTATGTAGCGATGGCTGCAATAACCTGCCATCATACTGGTCTGACTGATGATATTAGCACGCGAATTGGAAATAACTGGTCCACAATCGAATACAACGAATCGTTGGTCGGGTGTAATACCCAGATAGAACTACAACCATGGAATCCTGTTGCCGGTGATATCAGCATGCAAATAAGAATGCATTTGTCCATCCTTGTTGATGCAGATTGGACTGATACCGCATCATGGTATGGCAACCATACCGTTTACAATTTTGACGATCTAACCACTCTAAGAAGTAAATTGGAAAAATTACAGTTTACTGCTAAAAATAAAATTGATGCAGTCAGAACAAGCATCCGGGCGAATTGTGAAGAAAAATCAAGTTGTGAACCTGGATGGTTTACATTATCCGTACCGACGGGTGGAGGCAAAACCATATCTGGTATGTCATTTGCAGTTAATCACGCAATTGCTCATAATAAACAACGAATAATTGTCGTAATCCCCTATACGTCAATTATTGACCAAACTCACAAAATTTACAGTGATATTTTTGGAAGTGATAATGTATTAGCCCACCATAGCAACATTGATCCAACTCCCCAGTATCGGCAACACGCCCAAAGGTGGGAGCATCCGATCATTGTCACCACCGCTGTGCAGTTTTTGGAAACGCTAATGGCATGTAAAAATAGCAAATTACGAAAATTACACAATATCAGAAATAGTGTGATTATTTTGGATGAATCACAAATGCTGCCATTAGAAATGCTCGATGTGACTATGCGTGCCTTGAAGTCATTAGTTGATGATCACGGTTGTAGTATTGTGTTGTCCACCGCCACACAAGCAAATTATAAACAATATGGAATTAGCCCAACAGAAATCATAGAAGATATACAAATGTTGCATGAGGTTTTACGACGAACCGACATCACATATCAACCCAATATTGATATTATCAACAGTATTGTGTCGGGTGGATCATCTCTCACCATTGTCAACACCCGTAAGACCGCACTTATGTTGTATAACCAAGTTGCGGGTTATTGCGATTGCGTGTATCTGTCCGCATATATGCATCCGCACCATCGACGCGCGACTATCCAAAACATCAAAAATCGACTGAACAATGGTGAGGTTGTAAAAATTATATCAACTCAACTTGTAGAAGCAGGAGTTGATATTGATTTACCAGTGGTGTATCGGGAAATTTCGGGCATCGATAACATAATCCAGTCTGCTGGCAGATGTAATCGAAACGGAAATCTGGAAGTGGGACAAGTTATAGTTTTTGACGAACTGTCTGAACATCTGCCACCATCAATCCGCAGAAGCATCAGTCACACTCGAAAATTAATAAATCAGGGTCTGAATGATTTTGATGCATGTACTCGATATTTGGCATCACTGCATAAGGATAGCAATACCGATGCTAAAAATATCATGCCATTAATCGATAATGTGCCACCATTAATCAAATTTGCGTCGATTGCTGCCAAATATAAAATTGTGGACGATGATAGCTTTACTATTATTTGTCAAAGTAAGGTGGATATCGGCAACATGCAGGCAAACCAGTCGTTTAGTATCACTGTTTACAAACAAGATTTACAAAAACTGATAAAAATGAACGCGATCACTGAAGTAGAAGGGCTAGATGATGTCTGGTGCCTGACGGACGACCGATGGTATCACCCTACTCTCGGTGTGGTTGTAGACTGACCGACACCCATCCCCTATAATGCATACATGCGTCGCCACTGACGCGGACCGACACCCCCAAACGAAAGGAAGTCAAATGAACCGGATCGAATACGTTGCCCTGTATGATGTCTCTAATAGCAATCCGAATGGAGATCCAGACAACGAGAACCAACCTCGAATGTATGATGACGGGCACGGATACATCACTGATGTTTGCATCAAGCGAAAGCTGCGGAATGTTGCAGAAGCCGATGGTAAGCAAATCATGCTGCGATCGGGCACGAACATCAACGAAGTGATGCACAGTACGAATAACCATTCTGAAGATTTTTGGGATGTGCGAATGTTCGGGGCCGTCATCACTGGCAAGAGTACCAAAAAGGGTGAAAATCTCAACAAGCAATATCGCGGTCCCGTGCAATTAGAATTTGCACGTTCGGTATCCCCAATCAATCCAGTCCAAGTTTGTATCACGTCATCTGTTGGGCGTAAAGAAGACCAAACTCAAACTATGGGGAATAAGTGGGTGATCGCCCATGCGGTCTACCGCCAACATATTTTTGTTAATGCCAGTCTTGCCAATAAAATTGGCATCGAAATGTCGGAAATCGAACAGCTCGAAAAGTACATCATGACCATGCTGGAACATGACCGATCTGCAGCCCGTCCGAATATGTCAGTTCGTGGCCTGTACCGAATTGAACATCAATCCACCATTGGACTGGCTCCATCTTGGCAAACACTCGAAAGTGTGCAAGTCACCCCTCTTATTACTCCATCATATAGTTGGAGTGATTATGTTGTTACCGTTGATACCAATGCCGAACGCATCACGATGATGCGTGGAGATGTGGCAACTCTTGTACCGGGTGTCACCATCACTCGGGTTGTTTGAAATAATCGCAACTAGTGTATGTCGGGAATCTCGGCCCGGCAGTAGGACAAGAAAATAAGCGCGAACCTCTAGTGACCGAGGATCCTCCCTGGGTTCGCGCAAAATAAGTGGTTGATTTGGCGTGAGTTTTTGGGTCGTGGTGGCGAACTACCACGGTGCCGACAAAAACCAGTAGGTCCGCGTAATTTGCGCGGATAACATCACAGAATCAACCACTTGCAGTTAAGGGATCGCACTGCTAGAAATAGCAGTGCGCGTATTGAAACCTTATAAGTTTGTTGATATCGAGCCGGCACTGTTAGCATCGCACTGCTAGAAATAGCAGTGCGCGTATTGAAACCCCTGCTTGACGGCTTCAGCGGCGCCTCTGCCCCATCGCACTGCTAGAAATAGCAGTGCGCGTATTGAAACGATGATCAATGAACGCTCAAATTCGGCAAAAGCACATCGCACTGCTAGAAATAGCAGTGCGCGTATTGAAACGTAAAAATCATCCCCATCGGACATCAGAGGGTATATCGAACTGCTAGAAATAGCAGTGCGCGTATTGAAACCTTGTGCCCTCTACAACTTGCCCTCGTGCCCTCATCGCACTGCTAGAAATAGCAGTGCGCGTATTGAAACTTCCTTGATTGCTTCAACAGGCGGGATTGTATCTTATCGCACTACTAGAAATAGCAGTGCGCGTATTGAAACATCAGTCACAATACCGATTTTGCCAGTCATGATATCATCGCACTACTAGAAATAGCAGTGCGCGTATTGAAATATCACAGTGGTCTTTATCAAGTTTAATCGCACTACTAGAAATAGTAGTGTGCGTATTGAAACGGTCTGCTGTAAATACTAGCGTGGGAACATCTCCCACGCATTAACCAACTAACTCGGAGCGAGTAAATGGCAAACATTGCAGTTATCATCGGACGGTTTTCTCTCGTCCACAAGGGCCACGAAGCCCTCATCACTCACGCCATCGACAATTACGATCGTGTAATTGTGCTGATTGGCTCATCCTATCAGGCACGCACGCCGAAGAACCCCTTCACTGGCATTGAACGTCGCCGGATCCTTCGTAAGATGTTTCGGTATGCCGAAGACGACATCGACTTTTCTCTGATTCGTGATTATCCATATAGTGATACCAAATGGGGGGTTGACGTTTGTTCGCAAGTACAAATGGTTTGCGAACCCGAAGACAAGATCACTATTGTCGGTTGCGATCGTGATTCGTCAACGTATTACCTTAAGTCTTTTCCGCAATGGAATCTGGATCTCATAGATCCTGTTGGAGAAAATCTTTCGGCCACGAATTATCGCAAGACCCTGTTTGAACAGGATGCTGTGGTGGATTTTAGTGAATTCGCCGATCTTCCGGAAGAGATGGTGGAATTCCTGCAGGAATATGTGAAGACTGAAGACTACGCGAACACCAAGGCGGAATATCGGTTTATTGAGGACTATAAGAAGAAGATTTCGGTATTCCCGTATCCGGTGACCATAAACACTGCTGATGCAGTAATCATTCAGTCCAATCATGTTCTGGTGGTTGAACGTCTGCAATACCCTGGCAAGGGTTGTTTGGCTCTCCCCGGTGGACACATCGAACTGAATGAAACTCTGATTGAAGCTGCGATTCGTGAAGCTTATGAAGAAACCGGCATCATGATTGCAACTGGTAAGAAGGCGGAACAGATCACCAAGGATATTCTTCGTATGTCGGTCAAGGCATCGCGCACGTTTGATTACCCGGAACGGTCGCTTAAGGCGCGCGTGATTACTGAAGCATTCCTTATTTCGTTGGATGATACTAAAGCTCTTCCTGCACTGATTCCTCAACAGAACGAGGTAAAGCGTACTTTCTGGATGCCCATCGGCGAAGCTCTTGCCAAAACGAATTGGCTGGAAGATCATTGGCACATCCTGAATTGGGCGGTTTCACAACGCAACTAATACTGTTAATTGACCAGTTTAAAGTCAAAAATTTTTAGGAGCTGAAAATGATGAATAAATTTAACCTTTCTCGCCTTACCGATAACATGTTTCGCCGCGCTGATGGTGTGGTTTGGGATGTAATGTCTGGTAAGATTGGGGTTGTTACCGAAGAGGGCATTGCTACCCTTGAGGGAACTGGCGATGATGCTGTTGTCAATATCAACATGCTAGATGAATTTGGTGTTGCAGTACCTGCATATGCACAATCTACTCAACAGGCAGATGTAAAGGTTGGCGACATCATTATGACTGGTGCTGGTCTTGGTAAAATTTCTTGGGTAATTGAACGCAAGGAATCGGATACTGGTGTGCGCTACCGCACTATGAAGCCAAGTGGTGACTACGGTAGTTGGGCACCACCTAAGAAGACCATCATGGGCTTCGATACAGGCGTGATGGTCCTGCGACCCCTGTTCAGTATGGTGGGCGGTGGCAATGGCACGGATGCAGCAAATGGCCTGCAAGTAATGCAGCAATCGCTTATGATGATGGCCATGATGGGCGGCAATGAAGCATCTGCCGGGGCATTCGATAAAATCATGCCGTTCCTCCTGATGGGCGGCAGTATGGGTGTTTCTGGTGGCGCAAATAACCCAATGCAGATGATGCTGATGATGCAAATGATGCAAGGGGGAATCGGTAATCAACCTGTTCAACGTCAAAACAACTATTTCGATACGCGAGGTCAATAATGGGATACGGTCGATGGTCTACTCAACAATATACAACTTACAGTGATACCACTAATTACCGTTCTGCTTCAGTGCAGCAGGTATTTACCAATACTGATTCTGCGCCGAACAGTGTAGTGGTAAAAAACATCCAACTTCGTGAAAGTCGGGATTCGGACGCAAATCCGAACTCCACACCAATCATTCTGGGTCTGGATGTTACCGGGTCTATGGGACTGTATGCGTCCGAAATTGCACGAATTCACCTTCCGGACC
>JACCDY010170229.1_pt1 | contig 66723 bp, 54 predicted proteins | sample 7446391 | NCBI WGS metagenome assembly JACCDY01 (sample SAMN15323451, study PRJNA562643) | freshwater metagenome | isolation source: river surface water | place: USA:Blue River Watershed | collected 2017-08-18
GAGGCCGGCGAGGGGGCGGGCGTCCGCAAGGTCGGCGTGACCGGCGCAGCGGGCGCGGGCTTGGGCGCGGACACGACGGGCGCCGGCGTGACCGGCGGAACGGGCTTCGCTGGCTCCGGCGCCTTCGGCTGCTCGGCCGCGGGCTCCGGCTCGGGCGCCTTCTTCGGCAGCTTGTCGCCGGCGAACTTCATGAAGTCATCGCGGATGAACTTCGGGAAGTTGTTCGAGGCCGCCGGCTTCTTGCCTTCGTTGTAGACGTAGTCCTTGAAGTCCGGGTGGGCGTCCACGAACTGGTCCACGAGCGCGAGCAGCGCCTTGACCTCGACGCCGAGCTCCTTGGCCACGTCGTTGTAACGGGCCGTCGTCGCCTTCTTGGCGGCGGCTTCAGGCTTCTTCTTCTTGTCGGTCATGCGGCGTCTGCTCGGGTGTCGGGGCTGGCTGTTGGTCCGGGGAATCAGGAACGGGTCGCCTTGGCGACGGCGGCCAGGAAGGTCTCGATCTCCTCGGCCGGGATGTCGGTGCCTTCGAAGTCCGCGGCGCTGAGTCCGGCGACGGCTCCGAGGTCCGCGATGCCGAGGGCGACGAACTTGGCGACGAGGTCGAAGGGCAGGCCGAGCTGCTCGCTGAGGCGCTGGGCGCGCTCGCCGAGCTGCTGTTCCTGGGATTCAGGCACGTTGGCGGCCTTCGTGATGTCCAGACCCCAGCCCATCAGCTTGCCCGTGAGCCGGGCGTTCCGGCCCTTGCTGCCGATGGCGATGCGCATGTCCTCGTCCTCGACCTCGAAATGGATGATGCGGCGGGACTCGTCGACCCGCACGTTGCGCGGGCGGGCGGGGCGGATGGCCTCCTCGAGCAGCTTGAGCGGTTCGTCGTGCCAGCGGATGATGTCGATCTTCTCGCCGCCGAGCTCCTTGACGATGTTGCGCACGCGGGCGCCGCGGGCGCCGACGCAGGCGCCGACGGGGTCCACCTTGGGGTCCTTGGAATGCACGGCCACCTTGGTGCGGTAGCCCGGATCGCGCGCCAGCTTGCGCACCTCGACGGTCCCGTCGGCGATCTCGGCCACCTCGAGCTGGAGGAGGCGGTGCACGAAGCGGTCGTCGGAACGGGAAAGCACGAACTCGCGGCCTCGCTGCGGGTCGTCCTTGATCTCCTTGAGCAGGCAGCGGATGCGGTCGCCGGTGCGGAATTCGTCCCCGTGGCAGCGCTCGCGCTGGGTCAGCACGGCCTCGGCGGTGCCCAGCTCGATGACGACGTTGCCCCGCTCGGTGCGGCGCACGGTGCCGGTGACGATGTCGCCGACCTTGTCCTTGTACTCGGCGAAGACCTGGTCCTTCTCGATCTTGCGGAGCTTCTGGTTGAGCAGCTGCTGGGTGGTCTTGGCCGCGATGCGTCCGAGGTCGGCCACGGCGATGGGCTTGCGTACGAACTCCCCGGCCACGGCCTTCTCATCGAACTCGCGCGCCAGGACGGTGTTCATCTCGGTCTTCTCGTCTGAGACGGAGTCGGTCACGCGGTAGACGACGAAGGCTTCGAGCTTCCCCTCCTTGGCGTCGGCCTTCACCTCGACGTTGTGTCCGGCCATGATGGACTTCTCGACGGAGGAGCGGATGGCCTCCTGGATGAGGTCGCAGGCCTCCTGACGCGGGATGTGCTTCTCTTTCTCGAGGTACTGGAGGAAGGGCTTGATGTCGACGCTGCTCATGTTGGGTGCGGTTGGTTGGAAGAAGGGGACAAAAAAGGCGGGTCCGGCAGGACCCACCTCGGTGAAGGTGACTGGCCCCGACTGTGCGAAGGCCGCCCCCGATGTCAAGGCCGCACGCCGGGCCTTCAGGGTTCCGCTTGCCCCCGCCGGCCGGCTCGGGACGCTGGAGGCATGGCCGACGAAAAGGTGATCTTCACGATGACCGGGGTGACCAAGCACTTCGAGCGCAAGCCGGTCTTCCGCGACATCTCCCTCTCCTACTACTACGGGGCCAAGATCGGCGTGCTGGGGCTCAACGGCTCGGGCAAGTCGACGCTCCTGCGCATCATGGCCGGCGAGGACAAGGAGTTCGACGGCGAGATCAGCCAGGTGCCCGGCTACGTTCTCGGCTACCTCGCCCAGGAGCCCAGGCTCGACGAGTCGCTCACGGTGCAGGCGTGCGTGATGCAGGCCGCCGCCCCGATGAAGGCGCTGCTCGAGGAGTATGACGACACGTTCGTGAAGGTCTCGGAGACGGATGACGCCAAGGAGCAGGAGCGCATCCTGGCCCGCCAGGCGGAGATCCAGTCGATCCTCGACACGAAGGGCGGCTGGGACCTCGACTCGCGGATCGAGATGGCGATGGACGCCCTGCGCTGTCCGCCGGGCGACGCGCAGGTCTCCTCCCTCTCCGGGGGCGAGAAGCGCCGCGTGGCCCTCTGCCGGCTGCTGCTGATGGAGCCGGACATCCTGCTGCTCGACGAGCCCACCAATCATCTGGACGCCGACACGGTCGCCTGGCTGGAACGCCACCTCCAAGGCTACAAGGGGACGGTGATCGCCATCACGCACGACCGGTACTTCCTCGACAACGTCGCGGGATGGATCCTGGAGCTGGACCGCGGACGCGGCATCCCCTGGAAGGGCAACTACTCCTCTTGGCTCGAGCAGAAGCGCCGGCGGCTGGAAGCGGAGGAGAAGCAGTCCGCCGCGCGCTCCCGTTCGATGGAGCGCGAGCGCGAGTGGGCCGCCTCCTCGCCCAAGGCGCGGGTGGCCAAGAACAAGGCGCGTCTCCGCGCCTACGAGCAGATGCTCACGCAGGATCAGAACCAGCAGGAGAAGGCGGCGGAGATCTGGATTCCGCCCGGCCCCCGGCTCGGCGGCGCGGTCATCGAGGCCCGCGGACTCGCGAAGGGCTACGGCGACCGGCTCCTCATGGAGGGGGTGGATTTCTCGCTGCCCGCGGGCGGCATCGTGGGCGTCATCGGACCCAACGGCGCTGGCAAGACGACGCTCTTCCGCATGATCACGGGACAGGAGCGGCCCGACGCCGGCACGCTCACGCTCGGCGACACGGTGAAGATCGCCTACGTCGACCAGACGCGCGACGCGCTGCCCGCCGAGGCGCCGCTCTGGTCGGCGATCTCCGACGGCCAGGAGATGGTGCACCTGGGCAAGGTGATGGTGCCGGCCCGCGCCTACGCGGCGCGGTTCGGCTTCACGGGGGACGTGCAGCAGCGCAAGGTCGGCGTGATGTCGGGCGGCGAGCGCAACCGCATCCATCTGGCCCGCCTGATCAAGTCCGGCGCCAACGTCCTCCTGCTCGACGAGCCCACCAACGACCTCGACGTGAACACGATCCGCGCCCTGGAGGACGCGCTCGAGGGGTTCGCGGGCTGCGCGGTCATCGTGACGCATGACCGCTGGTTCCTCGATCGCGTGGCCACACACATCATGGCCTTCGAAGGCGACAGCCGCGTGGTCTGGCACGAAGGCAATTACGCCGACTACCTGGAGGACCGGCGCCGGCGGCTCGGGCTCGAGTCCGACACGCCGCGCCGTCCCAAGTACCGACGCTTCACGCGCTGAGCCGGCCGCAAGCCTTCAGCAGGAGGCGCAGCTCCGCTGCCTTCGACTCCAGCCGTCCCCGGTCCTGCGCGGTCATGCGCCATCGCCAGTTTCCATCCGCGCGTCCCGGAGAATTGAAGCGCGCCCTTCCGTCGAGGCCGAGCAGGTCCTGCGCGGGCAGGAAGGCCGCCACGGCCGGTGAGGACAGCACGGAGCGGACAAGGTCGTCGGCCGAGGGGTCGCAGCCGCGGAAGGCTTCCCTCAGCGCGAGGCGTTCTGTTTCAGAGGCCGCATCCAGCCACCCCATGAGGGTGTCGTTGTCATGGGTGCCGGTGTAGGCGACGCGGTCCTCGGTCACGTTCTCGGGATGATGGGGGTTGCCTTCCTTGGGACCGCCGAAGCCGAACTGCAGCACGGACATCCCGGGCAGGCCGGCCTCCTTGCGCAGGACCTCGACGCCCGGCGAGAGCATGCCGAGGTCCTCCGCTACCAGCGGCGCGTCACCCATGGCCTTGATGAACGCCATGCCCGGTCCGTCGAGCCATTCGCCTCCGCGCGCGTCGGCGGCTCCGGCGGGCACGCTCCAGTAATCATGCAGGCCGCGGAAGTGATCGATGCGCACGGCGTCGAACCGGCCGAGGTCGTGCCGCACGCGCGACCGCCACCAGGCGAAGCCGTCCTCGGCGTGCTTCTCCCAGCGGTACAGGGGATTGCCCCAGAGCTGGCCGTCCGCGCAGAAGTAGTCGGGCGGGACGCCGGCGACCGCCCTCGGGCGGCCGGTCTCGTCGAGGTCGAACAACGCGGGGCGCGCCCAGGCGTCACAGCCGTCGGCCGAGACGTAGATGGGCTCGTCGCCGAAGATGCGCACGCCGCGCCTCGACGCGTGCGAGCGGAGCCGGGCGAACTGCAGGGCGAAGAGATACTGCAGGGCTGCCGCACGTTCCGCCGCCTCAGGGTCGGGTGCGCAGGACCGGTCCCAGGCCGACGGCGGGCGGAAGGCGTGCCGCTCGCGCTGCGCCATGAAACGAGCCCAGTCCTCCAGCCAGCCCTGGTGCTTCTCGCGGAACGCGGCGTAGGCCCGGTCCGAACGGAGGGCCGAGGCGGCGCGTCCGGCTGCGCGGTCCAGCGTCGGTCGGAGTTCCGTCCACAGCCTGCCGTAGTCGGTGTCGGCGTCGCGGCCCCTGGCCAGTGCCGAAGTCTCCGCCTCGGTAAGCAGGCCGTCTTCCTTAAGGCCGCGGAGGTCGAGCAGGTAGGGGTTGCCTGCGAAGACGGACAGCGCCTGATACGGCGAGTCACCGTAGCCGGTCGGACCGAGGGGGCAGACCTGCCACCAGCCGAAGCCGGCTTCGGCCAGCAGGTCGATGAAGGCGTGCGCCTCTTCGCCGAGCGAGCCGACGGGGCCTGCGCCGGCCAGCGAGGTCGGATGTGCCAGCATGCCCGCGGACCGTCCTGGGAAGGCCCTGCAGCGAAAGGCCTCCCGGCTGCCCGTGGGCACGGACGCCGGAGACGCAGGCCTGCTCATCTCAGCGGAATTCCACGTGGTGCCGCGTGCGTAGGTCGTCCAGCCACTCCTTCACGGCCTGCTGCACGTTGGCGGCGCGCACCTTCTCCTCGATCTGGGCCAGCACCTCCTGGTCCTTCAGCGTCGCGAAACCCTGCGGCCGGTATCCGCCCCGTCGGACGATGAACCAGACGGCACGCCCGCCGGGCAGGTCGAACTGGAGCGGGTCGGAGATCTGACCGTCCTTCAGGCCGCGCAGCTCGCCGGCCACCCGTTCGTTGAGGTCGGCGAGGTTGCGCCAGCCGGCGTCTCCGCCCTTGGCCGCGTAGTCGTCCGTGCTCACCGCCTTGGCGACGTCCTCGAAGCCGGGGTCCGAGGGCGGCAGCCGGAGGCCGGCCTTCGTGAAGGCCTCCTTGAGGGCGGCCGGCGTCGCGCGCAGCGAGGCGGCCCAGCCGTTCGCGCGCGCCTTCGCCTCCTCCAAGGTCTCGGCCGCGCCCTGCGCGATCGTGATCTGTCCGAGCTTCACCTGCTCCTTGCGTTCAAATTCTGCCCGGTGGGCGTCGTAGTATGCGGCCAGCTTGCCGGGCGATACGGTCTGCGCGGAACGTCGCACCTGCCCCACCATGTAGTCGAAGATGATGCGGTCCTCGATCAGCTTGCGGTGCGAGAGGGGCGTCATGCCGGCGGCCCGGAGGGAGCTGACGTAGCGGGTGCGGTCGCCGCCGAAGTCCCGGCGGATCGTCTCCTCGATGTCGGCGTCGACGAAGCTCGCGGGGAGCTGGCCGGTGCCCGACCTGAACTCGGCCAGCACCACCTGACGGTCCGCCATGTTGCGCAGGATCTCGTCCGCCGCCTGCTTGATGGTCCGCTCAAATTCGGCGTCGCTGCGGACCGAGGCGCGGATCTGACCGATGACCGGCTCGATCTGCCGACGCACGTCGGACATGGTGATGCCCTGTCCGTCGGCCGTTCCGGCGATGCGGTCCGTGTTCATCTCGCTCCAGCGGCGGGCGGCGACGTCCTCGATCGACTGCGGGCGCAGCTGGGCGGCCGACGTGGCGGCCAGCGCGAGCAGGGCCGGGAGGAGGAGCTTCTTCATCGGGCTTGAGGATCGGGCAGCCTCGAGAGGAAGCCGCGTATCTCCTTCAGTTTCCGCAGGGGCTCTCGCACGGTCAAGCGGGGAAACCTGGTGCCGAGTCTGACCGTCTCGGGGGCCGAGCCCGGCAGGACCCTCACGCAGCGGATGACCTCGCCCTCCGTGGCGAGCGAGGCGACGTGCTTGCGCTCGGCGAGGCAGCGCAGTTCCGCCATGCCGAGCAGCGCTTCGGCCTCGGGCGGAATCCGTCCATACCTGTCCCGCAGGGAGCGGCGCGTCTCGGCCACTTCGGCGGCGTCCTGGGCCAGGGCCAGCCGGCGGAAGGCCTCGATGCGCAGGCGGGTCTCAGGTATCCAGTCGGAGGGCAGGGTGGCGGTGAGCCTTCCGGCCTCTCCGTCGCCGGAACGCACCTCCTCGACGCCGGTCACGGCCGTCGAGTGGTCCACGAAGTCGAGCGACAGCTCGCACCGCTCGGGTCCGGCCGCGGCCGCGCCGCCGAGGCGGGCCACGCTGCGGCGCAGCAGCTGGCAGTAGAGGTCGAAGCCGACGTTGGCGACATGGCCGCTCTGCTCGGCGCCGAGGATGTTGCCCGCGCCGCGCAGCTCCAGGTCGCGCATGGCGACGCGGAAGCCCGCGCCGAGCTGGTTGTGCTGGCGTATCGCCGTGAGCCGGCGCATCGCGGTCCCCACGAGCGCCGCATGACGGTGCAGGAAGAGGTAGGCGTAGGCCTGCCGGTTGACCCGCCCGACGTGTCCCCGCAGCTGGTAGAGCTGCGCGAGCCCGAAGCGGTCCGCGCCCTCGATGATCAGGGTGTTGCAGTTGGGGATGTCGAGGCCGGTCTCGATGACGGTCGTGCAGACGAGCACGTCATGCTCGCCTGCGACGAACGCCGACATGACCTCCTCCAGTTCGCCGGCCCCCATCTGTCCGTGGCCGACGGCGATGCGCGCGCCGGGAAGCATGGCGGCGAGCCGGTCCGCCACGGCCCGGATGGTCTCGACGCGGTTGTGCAGGTAGAAGACCTGTCCGCCGCGCGCGAGCTCGGCCTTCACGGCGTCGCGCACGAGGCGTTCGTCGTAGGCGCGCACGACGGTCCGGATGGGCAGGCGTTCGCGCGGCGGCGTCTCGATGACGCTGAGGTCGCGGGCCCCGACGAGCGCGAGGTAGAGCGTGCGCGGGATGGGCGTGGCGCTCATGGCCAGCACGTCGACCTCGGTCCGCATCCTTTTGAGCCGCTCCTTGTGCCGCACGCCGAAGCGGTGCTCCTCGTCGATGATCACCAGCCCGAGCCGCGCGAAGGAGGTGCCGTCCGAGAGCAGCGCGTGCGTGCCCACGACGACGTCGACCGTTCCGGCCGCCGCCCGCGCGCGCACGGCGGCCTTCTGCGCCGCGGTGCGGTAGCCGCTGAGGAGCTCGACGCTCACCGGCCAGCGCGACATCCGCTCCCGGAAGGTCTCGAAGTGCTGCTGGGCCAGCACGGTGGTGGGGGCCAGCACGGCCACCTGACGGCCTCCGACGACGCACTTGAATGCCGCGCGCAACGCGACCTCGGTCTTGCCGAAGCCCACGTCGCCGCAGACGAGCCTGTCCATCGGCGCCGGCCGCTCCATGTCGGACTTCACCTCCCCGATCGCCCGGGTCTGGTCCGGGGTCTCGCGGTGCGGGAAGGAGCGCTCGAACTCCCCCATCCACGGGCTGTCTTCGTCCCGCGGGTGCGCGTCGCCCGGACGTGAGGACCTCTGCGCCTGCATGGCGAGCAGCTGCGCGGCGAGGTCCTCGGCCGACTTCTGCGCCGCCTTGCGCGAGCGCTCCCAGCCGCCACCTCCGAGTTTCGAAAGCTTGGGCTGCGCGCGTCCGACGCCGACGTAACGGGTGAGGAGGTGGGACTCGCGGACCGGGAGATGCAGCGTCGACCCGCCGGCGAACTCCAGGCCGATGAAGTCTTCGGTGCGTCCTTCGTGCTCGTGCGCCCGGATGCCCCGGAAGAGGCAGATGCCCTGCGTAGCGTGGACCAGGGGGTCGCCCTCGGCCACCTCGCCGAAGTCGAGGGCGCGGCCGATCTCGGTCCGCACGGCGGTGCGGCGGCGGGGCAGGGCGGCGAGCGGCCGCCGACGCCTTCCGAAGAGTTCACGCTCGGTGAGCAGGACGAATCCCTTGCTCAGCGGCCCGGGCAGCGCGCCCGGCGGAATCAGCACGCCCGCGCCGAATCGGGCCTGGGCGACGACCGGTGAGAATCCGCGCACGCGGGCCGCCTTCACGTCGGCACTCAGGCGCTCGACGCCGCCCTCGGTGTCTCCCGTCAGCAGGCAGAGGCGGCCGTCACGGCAGTTGGAGGCGGCCGCCTTGAGCAGCTCCACGCGGGCCGCGGCCACGTCGGGCTGCGTCCCGATGAGCAGGGATTCGGCGGGCTGGCTTTCGAGGCCGCGGCACTCCATGCCTGCGGGCGGCTCATCGGTCTCCTCCAGGACCAGCAGGTCGGCCGAGGACGCGCCGAGCTCCGCGCAACGCGGGTCCTCGAGGCAACGGTCCGTCGCGATGATGAGGGAGCCGGCGGGCAGGTGCCTCCAGAAGGGCGCCTCCTCGCGCCCCGCCGCGCCCGGCGCACAGATGACCAGTCCGTCGGTCTCGCCTTCGCTGAGCTGCGTCGCCGGATCGAACGCGCGCAGGGACTCCACGGTGTCGCCGAAAAGGTCGATGCGCACGGGCGTCTGCGCGTTCAGCGGATAGACGTCGATCACGCCGCCGCGCACCGCGAAGTCGCCCGGCTGTTCGCAAAGGGCCTCATGCGAGTAGCCGAATTCCTCGGCCAGTCTGCCGACCAGCTCCCGAGGCGAGACGCGTTCGCCCTTGCGGATGACGAGCTCGCCGTCGCCGGCCGCTTCCGGAGCGGGAGAAGGGCGGGTGAGCGCTCCGGGAGTGCAGGCGATGAGCAAGGGACGTTCGGACCCATGCCCGCCGTGACGGATGAGCGACAGCACGCCCAGCAGGTCGCAGTCCGCCTCGAACGCCGGCACGGCCGCGTCCGCCTCGGTCAGGGTCCTGGCCGTGGGGGCCGCGGCGGCGAGCAGCCTCAGGAGATGCGCGGTCTCTTCGGCCGCGGATTCCGCCGACCCGAGATTGCTCGCGAGCAGGACGATGACGCCCCGCCCGGCGCCTTCGGCGCAGGCCACGGCCGCCCGGGCGTGCACGGGCACGCCGGTCAGGGCGTATCGGCGACGCGCGGGCATGCCTCCATCGAGGGCGTAAGCGGGCATGGGTCAAACGCTCTCCTCCTGCTTGCCGTCTTTCGCGCGTCGCCCCATCCTTGCCTGATGCGTTCGCTCATCCCCGTCCTGCTGACCTCCGTGTCGCTCTGCGCCGCCGAGCCTTCCGAGCCGCTCGGTCACGGAGCCCTGCGTTACCGTCTCGATCTCGGCTGGGCCAAGGCGGACCCGGCGGTCGCGCCGATCGTCAACGCGCACGCGCTGGCGGAGGCCTCGGACGGACGCATCTACCTCGTCACCGACCATCCGAAGAACGACTTCATCGTTTTCGAGAAGGACGGCCGCTACGTGCGCTCGATCAGCGCCGGGCTCGGCGGAGGCCATGGCTTGGAAATATTCATGAAGGACGGCGTGGAGTACCTGGCGCACGTCGACTCGGGATGGCACATGGCGGCCGAAGGCTGGAATCCGACTCCGGTCGAGGGGCGCGTCACGATCCTCACTCTCGACGGCAAGGTGGTCCGCAAGCTGCCCACGCCCGCGGAGCTCGGGCTGAAGGACGGCAAGTTCATGCCCTGCGACGTGGCCTGGACGCCCTCGGGCACGCTGCTCATCGCCGACGGCTACGGGTCGAACCTCGTCTATGAACTGACCTTCGAGGGCAAGCTCGTGCGCAAGTGGGGCGGACCGACCAAGGACGCCGCCAATCTCAGCAACGCCCATGGCATCTCCATCGACGTCGCCGATCCGAGGGGGCCGCTGGTCTGGGTGCCTTCCCGCGCGCAGAACCAGATCAAGGCGTTCACGCCGGAGGGACGCCATGTCGACACTCTCGACCTGCCCGGCGCCTTCGCCGGCCAGCTGTTCTTCCGCGGGGACAGGATCTACACGGCGGTCTGCTGGAGCAAGGACGCGCAGGGCAAGCGTCCGGCCAAGTCAGGCTTCCTTCTCGTGCTCGACCGTGCGACCAAGAAGGTGCTGAGCGCGCCCGGAGGCGAGGAGCCGAGGTACGTCGACGGAAAGTTGCAGCCGCTCAGGCAGGCGCAGCCGGTCTTCGTCCACGGCCACGACCTCTACGTGGATTCCGCCGGCGACATCTATCTCGGCGAGTGGAACGCCGAGCGCCGCTATCCCTCGAAGCTGACGCTGGTCAGGTGAGCCGCCTCACTTGAGGCCGAACTTCGCGACAAACTCCTTCGACAGCGCGGCGTAGGCCTTCGCTCCCGGCGACTGCGCGTCGTACTGGAAGATCGTCTTGCCGTGGCTCGGGGCCTCCGAGAGGCGGACCGTGCGCGGAATCACCGCGTCCATGACCTTGTCGGGGAAGTGCTTCTTCACCTCGTCGACGACCTGCTTCGAGAGGTTGGTGCGTCCGTCGAACATCGTCATGATGATCGCGCCGAGCGTCAGCCGCTCGCCGGCGCCGGCGGCCTTGAGCTGTTCGACCACGCCGACGATCTGTCCGAGGCCTTCCATCGCGAGGTACTCCGTCTGCAGCGCCACCACGAGGTGGTCCGACGCGGCCAGCGCGTTCATCGAGAGCATGCCGAGCGCGGGCGGACAGTCGATGAGCACGGCCTTGTAGGCGCCTCCGTCCACGAGCGGCGCAAGCGCGGCCCGCAGGCGACCAAGGTAGTTCTCGCCCTGGGCGAGTTCGGATTCGACCGCGGCCAGGTCCACCTCGGAGGGGATCAGCGAGAGCCCCTTGGTGGAGGTGGCGACCACCATGTCGGCGGCGGGCGCCTCGCCGTGCAGCACGGGATAGAGCGAACGCCCCTGGGTCTTCTCGATGCCGAGGGCGCTGGTCGCGTTGGCCTGGGCGTCGAGGTCGACGATGAGCGTCGGGATGCCCATGCGGGCCAGGCCGGCGCCGAGGTTGACCGTCGTGGTCGTCTTGCCGACCCCGCCCTTCTGGTTGGCGATGGCGAAAACCTTCGTCATGTCAGGCGTCCGTGATGGGGCGTTCGACCTCCGTCGGGGCCTCGTAGTCGACGCCGGCGCAGCCGAAGCCGAAGTTGCCGAGGAAGTCCTTCTGGTAGCCCGCGAAGTCGGCCAGCGCCCCGAGGGTCTCGGTAGTGACGTCGGGCCAGATGCGGAAGACCTCGCGCTGCACGTCCTCGGCCATCTCCCAGTCGTCGATGCGCACGCGGCCCTTGTCGTCGAAGTCGAGGGCGTTGCCGTCGTACATCTGTTTCTCGAAGAGGCGCTGGATCTGCTCGATGCAGCCCTCATGCGTGCCCTTCGCCTTCATCACCTTGAAGAGGATGGAGACGTACAGGGGGACGACGGGGATCGCCGAGCTCGCCTGGGTGACGACGGCCTTGTTGACCGACACGAACGCACGTCCGCGGCGCAGCTTCATGAGCGCGTCGATCTTCGCCGCCGCCCGGTCCAGGTCCTCCTTGGCCTTGCCGATGGTGCCGTCGCGGTAGATCGGCCAGGTGACCTCCGGGCCGATGTAGGAGTAGGCCACGGTCTGGCAGCCGTCGGCGAGCGCGCCTGCGGATTCGAGCGCCTCCATCCAGAGCTCCCAGTCCTCGCCCCCCATGACCTTGACGGTCTGCAGGACGTCGTCGCCCGCGGCGGGCTCGAGGGTGACTTCGTTCACCACCTGACGGTCGGTGTCGAGGTTCTTGGCCTTGAAGGGCGCGCCCACGGGCTTGAGGACCGACTTGTAAGTGGCGCCGTCGGGGGCGGTGCGCCTCGGCGAGGCGAGGGAGTAGACGACGAGGTCGACCTTGCCGCCGGGCATCTTGGTCTTCACGGCCTCGATGGCGCGCGCCTTGATGTCCGCCGAGAAGGCGTCCCCGTTGATCGAAACGGCCTTGAGGCCGGCCTTGCGGGCCTCGACGTGGAAGGCGGCCGTGTTGTACCATCCCGGCGAGCCGGTCTTGTCGCCCTCGCCGTCCCGCTCGAAGAAGACGCCCACCGTGCCGGCGCCTGAGCCGAACGCGGCGGCGACGCGCGAAGCCAGGCCGTAGCCGGTGGAGGAACCGATGACCAGGACCGACTTGGGGCCGTCCTTGAGAGGCTTGCGGGAGCGCACGTGGGCGATCTGGGAGCGCACCTGGGCGGCACATCCTTCAGGGTGCGCGGTCAGGCAGATGAACCCGCGCACCCGGGGCTTCACGACTTGCTGCGACATGGGCCCACCTTTGGAGGGGAGGGGGTCGAGTTCAACGGCATTCGTTCGCCGGGAGCGCCGCCCCGCGCAATCGCCCGTTGCGCCGCCGGCGCGGGACTCTTTGCTCGGCGGCATGTTCAGCGAGCGACTGGCCTTCACCGAAGGCACCAACGCCCTGAGCGCCGCCAGGGAGCGGCGGCTCCGGCGGGGGCTGTCGCTCATCGACCTGGCGGACTCGAATCCGGCGAACGCCGGTTTCAGCTGGCCGGCCGCCAAGCTCGCCGAGGTCCTGGCGGGAGAGGGGCTGGTGCGGCAGGATCCGGACCCACGCGGCCTGCTGACAGCGCGTGAGGCGATCTCAGGCTACTACCGCGAGCGAGGGGCCTCGGTCGAAGCCTCCGCCGTCTTCCTGTCCGCCAGCACGAGCGAAGGTTACTCCTGGCTTTTCAAGCTGCTCTGCTCGCCGGGTGACGAGGTGCTCGTGCCGGAGCCCTCCTATCCTCTGCTGGAGGTGATCGCGGCGCTTGAGTGCGTGAAGCTCAGGACTTACCGGCTACGGCCCGAAGGGGCAGGGTGGAAGATCGACCCCGCATCCCTCACGGCGGGACCTGGGACGCGCGCAGTGGTCTGCGTCAATCCCTCCAATCCGCTCGGTGCGTTCGTCGGCGCGGATGACCGCGCGCTGCTCCGCGGCTTCGCGCGCAGCCACGGACTGGCCGTGCTTTGCGACGAAGTTTTTTTGGATTATCCCTCGGGCGCCGAAGCGGAGACCTGGGCGGGCGAGCGCGAGGCCCCGATGTTCGTCCTGAGCGGTCTCTCCAAGGTCGCCCTGGCTCCGCAGGTCAAGGCCGGCTGGATCGTCGTCGCCGGGCCCGCCGGATTCGTCCGTGACGCGTCCCTTCGCCTGGAGCACGTGGCGGACGCCTACCTTTCCGTGAGCACCCCGGCCCAGCTCGCCTTGCCGCACCTGCTCCGGGACGCCGGTCCGCTGCGGCAGGCGGCGAGGGCGAGATGCGCCGAGGCCGAGACCGTCCTGCGCGGGTGGGCCGGCGGACACGGCTGCTCCGTCCTCCCCCGGCAGGGAGGCTGGACCGCGGTTCTGCGACTGCCGCCCGGCGTCGAGGAGGAGCGACTGCTGATGGCGGCGATCGACGAGGGCGCCTGGGCCCATCCGGGCTATTTCTATGGCATGCCCGCCGGCTTCTCCTGCGTCGTGCTCAGTCTCCTGACGTCGGCCGAATCCCTCAGGAACGGCCTGGAATCTGTGGGGAAAGCCCTGCAAAGGACCTGAACGGGTTCCAATTACCGCTTGCCAAGGGCGGACGGCCACCTTTGCTCCGACCTTCCAAAGGAGCACGAAACACCATGTCCCGCATCTGCAGCGTCACCGGCAAGCGCCCCGTCAAGGGCCGCCGCATCATTCACCGCGGTCAGTCCAAGAAGAGCGGCGGCATCGGCTTCCAGCTCGTCAAGCAGACCAAGCGCACGTTCAAGCCCAACGTCCAGCGCATCCGCGTCCTCCAGCCCAATGGCAGCGTCAAGCGCCAGTGGGTCTCGGTCAAGGCCCTCAAGGCCGGCCTCGTCACCAAGGCCTGAAGAACCGCAAGGTTCCCGTCGAAGGCCCGCCGTCAGGCGGGCCTTCTGCTTTCGGGTCCGGCTGCGTTCAGAAGAAGCGGGTCCAGATGACGGCCGCCCATGTCGCCGTCGCCACCAGGATGGTGAGGAAGACCGCCGCGCTGCCCATGTCCTTCGCCCGCTTCGCCAGCGGGTGGCGCTCCATCGTGATGTGGTCGGTGTTGGCCTCGATGGCCGAATTGATCAGCTCCACCACGAGGATCAGCTGCAGCACGCCGAACAGCAGCGCCTTTTCGAGGGGCGGCACGCCGGGCAGGAACCAGGCCGCGATGGAAAGCGGAAGGACCACGATGAGCTCCTGCTTGAACGCCTGCTCGTGCTTGGCGGCGGCACGCAGCCCATGCCACGTGTACTTCATCGCGTTGAGCAGCCGGGTGAGTCCTCCCTTGGACTTCATCGTCTCACCATAACGGGGTTCGTCCATGTTCGACCCCTTATTAGACCCGAAAAACGGGGCTGGGAAGGCCATTTGCCGGGCCAGAAACCGCTTGCCAGAGGGGGCAGGCGGCCTAGGTTCAACGGTTCCCTTCAACGGGAAGCACCATGCGCGACGAATACCTCGACAAAGCCCGACGAGTCATCACCGACCCGAACATCCTGATCAACGTCGTCTCCAAGCGCGTGAAGCAGCTCCGCAGCACCGCCGATCACTCCCAGACGCCCCCCGTCTACCAGCACCTGCTCGGAGACGTGTTCGAAAAGCTCTCCCCCGAGGACATCGCGCTCCGCGAAATCATCGAGGGCAAGCTGGCCTGGGAGTTCCGTCCGGACGACAAGCCCAAGGCCTGAAGGCCTTGGCGCCTTCGGCGCGACGCGCCGTCCCTTGAACGATGGCCGCCCGCCGAGAACAGAAGGACCTGCCCGAGGTGGGCAATCCCAAGGCCGGCCGTGACTATTTCATCGGGCAGACCTTCGAGGCCGGGCTCGTCCTGCTCGGCACCGAGGTGAAGGCCCTGCGCGCAGGACGCGCCAACATCGCCGACGCGTTCGTGCGCCTGACTCCCCGCGGACCGGTGCTCTATCACGCCCACATCGCGGAGTACGACTTCGGCAGCCACAACAACCACGCGGCCTACCGGCCCCGTCCGCTGCTGCTGCGCCGGCCCGAGATCGAGCGCATCCGCGCCGAGGTGCAGTCGGGCGGCAGCGCCATCGTGCCGCTCAAGCTCTACTTCACGCACGGGCTGGCCAAGTGCCTCATCGCCGTCGCGAAGGGCAAGAAGCAGCACGACCGCCGCCACGACATCAAGGAGCGCGAGGCGAAGCGCGAGATGTCACGGGCCATGCGCCGACGCCGGTGAGCGTGCCGCTTCACCTCGTCCTGCTCCGGCCGGAGATCGCGCCCAACACCGGGAACGTCGGCCGCATGTGCGCGGTCACCGGCTGCGTGCTGCATCTGGTGCATCCGCTCGGCTTCAGGATCGACGACTCCAAGCTGCGTCGGGCGGGCATGGACTACTGGCGCCGGCTCGACGTGCGCGAGCACGCGTCCTTCGACGCGTTCCTCGCCTCCTCCGGCCGCCCGGAGCGCCTGTGGCTGTTCACGACCTCGGCGACGCGCGCGCACTGGGATGTCCGCTACGAGGCCGGTGACGGGCTGGTGTTCGGCTGCGAATCGGCCGGAGCTTCGCCGGAGGAGCACGCCTGGTTCGGGCCGGACCGCAGCGTCAAGATACCCCAGTACGACGCGCTTGCCCGGTCGCTGAATCTCTCGACCGCCTGCGGCATCGGCGCCTACGAGGCGCTCCGGCAGATCAAGGGGCCCGGCCTCTGAGAGGACGCCCGGCCTCGCCGCTTGCGTTCCGGTCAGTCCCATTAAGTTCAGGGCATGGACCGCATCGAGCGCATCCGTGGACGCCTCGCCCCGCTGCGGGACCGGCTGCTCCGTCATCCCGTGCACGGCTCCCTGGGCACCTTGGACGACGTGCGCAGGTTCATGTCCTGCCACGTCTTCGCGGTCTGGGATTTCATGTCGCTGCTCAAGCGCCTGCAGCGTGAGCTGACGTGCGTCGAAGTGCCCTGGGTGCCAGTCGGAGACGCGGAAGTGCGGTTCCTGATCAATGAGATCGTCTGCGGCGAGGAGTCCGACGTCGATCCGCGCGGCGGCAGGATCGCCCACTTCGACCTCTACCTGCGCGCCATGACGGAGGCCGGCGCCGACACCGGGCCCGTCCGCCGGGCCCTGCGGCTCGCTTCGGCGGGCGTTCCTGACGCGGCCGGCCTGCGGGCGGCCGGGGCTCCGGCGGCCGCGGCCGACTTCTCCGCCGCCAGCTTCGCCCTCGCGGAACGAGGGGGCGTCCATGAAGTGGCGGCCGCCTTCACCTTCGGCCGCGAGGACCTCATCCCTGACATGTTCACGGGCCTCGTCGCCCGTCTGTCCCGCGAACATCCCGGCAGGCTGGACTCCTTCCGTTACTACCTCGACCGTCACATCGAGGTCGACGGCGGCCATCACGGCGCTCTTTCACTGCGGATGGTCGCGCTTCTCTGCGGCGAGGATGACCGCAGGTGGGAGGAAGGCGCCGCCGCCGCCGAGGCTTCGCTGCGAGCCCGTCTGGCGCTCTGGGACGGCGTCGCGCTCAGCGCAGGAGCCTGAGCTTCACGTCGCGGAACTCCACCTTCATGGGCGGCCCGACGTGCACCTGCACGCCGATGAGACCCTCGGCGTGCCGCGCCGCGGGGTCGTCGTCGATGACCAGGCTCATCACCTTGCCGTTGATGAGGTGAGTCTGGACGCCGCCCCGCACGATGACGTGATACTCGTTCCAGTCCCCGTCGCGCACCGACTTCGCAAGCTCGGCCGGATCCCCCAGGCTGCCGATGACCTCGGCCTTGGCGCCGGGGCGCACCCGGGTGACCTGTCCGCGGAGGGCGTTGAACGTGCGGCCGCGCTCCTCGTAGTTCTGGCCGGCATGCCGCTTCTGGCCGTCGATGTCGCACTGCGGGCCCGTCAGCGCGAAGGGCAGCCCTTCGACGGGGGCGCTGCGGTAGTTGATGCCGCTGTTGCCCCTCTCGGAGATGCGGCAGGAGGCCTTGAGCTCGAAGTCGCCCGGGGCCGCGCCTTCCCAGATGATGAAGGTGTTGTTCTTGAGCAGGGTCTCGGGCGTGACCTCGCCCACGATCGCCCCGTCCTCGCAGCGCCAGTATTTCGGATCGCCCTTCCATCCCTTCAGGGTGCGGCCGTCCAGCAGGGACCTCCAGCCCAGCGCGGCCTCGTCATTGGGAACCGGCAGCGTCTGCTTCGGCTTGGGCGGGCCTTCCTGCGCGAGGAGCGCGGCGGAAACCAGCAGGAAGGGCAGGGCGTGGCGGAGCATCTTCTCATATAAAGTTGGCGGCCGGTCTCGGTCGCTCCTAAAAACGTCCATGCCCTGTGCCGCCCGGTGTCTTTCGCCGACGTTGTCGCTCGCGCTGATGCTCCTCAGCCTGCGGCCCGCGACGACCGTCGCCTTGGAGGAGCGTGAGGCGCGGGTTCTGGCTGAAAGGGCCCGTGCTGAGTCCGGCGTTCCGGTGCGGCCCTTTGTCCCCGGCGCGCAGCCGGCTTGGAACGGTCGCGCCGTGCAGTTTCTCCACGCCCCTGCGTTCGGTCTCCCTAGCGTCAAAGGCGCCGTGCGCTACCGTTTCTCCGTCAAGGATTCGGACGGTCGCGAAGCCTCCTTCTTCGCCGACGAGCCATGGGCGGCCCTCACGCCCGTCTGGGCGGACCTGAAGCCCGGCCCGGTGACGTTGACCGTCGAGGGCTTGGACGCGGCCGGCGTTCCGCTGCCCGGTCCCGCCGTCCGATCTTTCCACCGGGCGCCGACGTTCAGTCCTTCGGCTTCGGTTCCCCCGGATTTCGGCGCAAGCGCCGAGAAGGCGCTCGTCGCGCTGGCCGATTCGCCGGATCTTGCCTGCTGGTTCAAGGGTTCAGAGCCGGACCCCGCCTTCCCCATGTACCGCTATCCGGCGAAGATCGTCGGAGCCGCCGCGGCCGCTCTCGCCCGTCGTGCCGCAGGTCTGCCCGATGGAGCGGGACGTGAGGCGTGCCTAGCCGCCGCACGTCGGGCCGCTGACCACATGCTGTCCCTTGTTCCTGTCGGCAAGGCGGCCTGGGCCCATCATCCGCCGACCTATCACCCGACCCTCTACGCCGACAAGCTCAAGGGACACATGGCCTCCGGCCGTTACATGACGAATTGCGGGGCGGAGGCAGGTCGCAGCCTGCTCGAGGTCCATGCTGTCACCCGTGAGGTCAGGTATCTCGAGGCCGCCGTGCGCATCGCGGAGACCTACCGTCGCAACCAGCTGCACTCAGGAAGCTGGTGGCTGTTCGTGGATCCTGCGACCGGCGCCCCGGCCGCGACCAACGTGCTGATACCGACGTCCGTGCTCGCCTTTCTCGACGAACTGGAGGCCGTCACCGCGGACGGCGCGTTCAGGGACGTGACGGCGCGCGCCCTTGCGTGGACGATGGAGAATCCCGTGCGCACCTGGGATTGGCAGGGGCAGTTCGAGGACGTCCGTCCCGCGCCGCCCTATGAGAACCTCACGAAGCACGAAGCGTGCGACCTCGCCATCCACCTTTTCGGACTCAAGGACACGTCGGAGGCCCGCCGGCTCCTCGCGCAAGACCTGCTGCGTTTCGCCGAGGACCAGTTCGTCGTCTGGGCGGGCCGGCCTTCCGCCGATCCGGTGCGACAGGGCGCCGACGGCGCCGGGGCCAGGTCCCGACGTTGGCTGACGCCCTGCGTGCTCGAGCAGTATCGCTGCTATGCTCCCGTCAGCGCAAGTTCGGCCAAGCTCATCCGTGCCTTCCTCGCGGCCTGGAGCGCCACGGGAGACCGCATGCATCTCGAGAAGGCGCGCGCGCTGGGCGTGACGCTGACTCAGGTCCAGTCCCACCCCAGGGCTCCGGGCCGATACCAGACCTGGGTGATGAATCCGCCCGGCGCGATGTGGTTCAACTGCGAGCTTGCTGCCGTCCGTGCGATGCAGGAGCTGGCGGCGGCCCGCTGAGGGTCGTTCACTTCGGTTCCAGCGCGACGGCGTCGTCCCTCGCGTTCGCGCGGTAGTCGACGCTTTGCGACACGATTCTCAGAAGACTGGAGAGGGTGATGTTGGTGAAATCCATGCTCACGGTGGGCACTTTGTCCTTGGGGCCCGCATAGACCACCCTGACGCCCTTGCCCGACGGATCGGCCTTGGCGGACAGTTCGGTCAGCTGCTTGGCCACTTCATCGAGCCTCAGCTCGATGAACGTCACCTTGGGCAGCATGATCGCCTCCGAACGGGTCAGGGGCGAAGGTTCCTTCGCCGGCTTCTTCTGCGCCTCGAGCGCGGCCGGCGTGATCACGGCCAGGGCCGCGGCAAGCGCGGCGGTCATCAGGTTTCGCATGCTTTCAGCATGGCCGGCATGCCTTGGGGCGCAATTATGTTCGGGCGACCGGGGTCTTTGGGGTGGAAACCGGCCCCGTTCCGGAGATATGGAAGGGAGACCCGAACTCATGGCCGAGACCGACCGCACGCTGTCCAACCGCATCATGGCCGGCCTGGTCATCGGCGCCCTCGCCGGCATGGCCACCCTGCTGCTCGGCCGCTGGCAGCCCGCCGCCCTGGCGTTCATGAAGGAGGTCTCGACGTCGGTCTTCGATCCGATCGGACAGGTGTTCCTGCGGCTGCTTTTCTTCGTGGTCATACCGCTCGTCTTCACCTCCCTCGCCGCCGGCGTCGCCCAGCTGGGCCGTCTGGACCGCCTGGGGTCCCTGGCCGGACGCACCTTCTCGCTCTTCTTCCTGAACATGGCCATCGCCGTCGCGCTCGGCCTGATGATGATGAACCTCCTGCGCCCCGGCGACCATCTCGACGCCGCCGCGAAGACGATGCTCATGGATGAGTTCGGCGGAGCCGCCCGCAGGCACGTGGCCACCGCGGCCGCCACGCCCGGCGTGACGTTGTCCGGCCTCGTCGAGATGTTCATGCCGAAGAACCTCTTCGGCTCCGTCATGGGCCACTCCAACGCCGCCCTCGGCGAGGTGCTGCCCCTGATCGTGTTCGCCCTCCTCGTCGGGACGGTCGGCGCCGGTCTGCCGGAGGGGCGCAGGGCGGGCCTGCTCGCGGCCCTCGACCTCGTGTCCGAGCTCATGACGGGCATCGTGCGGCTCGCCCTCCGTCTCGCGCCCGTGGCGGTGCCGCTGATGATCTACAGCGTCGTCGTCAAGGTCGGCCTGGACATCCTCGTGGCGCTCGGGGTCTTCGCGCTGGGGTGCCTCGGCGTGATGCTGCTCCACCTCTTCGGCACGATGTCGCTCTGGCTGAAGTTCTGGACCGACCGCCGCCCGCCGGAATTCTTCAGCGACGTGCGCGGCGTCCTCGTCACCGCCTTCTCCACGAGTTCGAGCAACGCGACCCTGCCCGCGGCGCTCGAGTGCGCCAAGGGCCCGCTGGGGCTCCGTCCTTCCGTGGCCGGCTTCGTGCTGCCCCTGGGGACCACCATGAACATGAGCGGCACCGCCCTCTACGAGGGCTGCGTGGTGCTGTTCGTCGCCCAGGTGTTCGGCGTCGACCTCTCCGTCGGCCAGCAGTTCACGCTGCTGCTGCTCTCGGTGCTCAGCGCGGTCGCCGTCGCGGGCATTCCGGGCGGCTCACTGCCCCTGATCGCCGGACTGCTGGTGACCTTCGGCATCCCGCCCGAGGGCATCGGCGTCGTGCTGGGCGTCGACCGCATCCTGGACATGTCGCGGTCGATGACGAACGTCGGCTGCGACCTCGTGACGACCGCGGTCGTCGACGCGCAGGAGCGGAAGTCGGAAGCCTGACTCAGGCGCGGCGCAGCAGGACCACGCCCGCGACCGCCAAGGCCCCGCCCAGCCAGAGCCTCGCCGGCGGCCGCCGTCCTTCGACGGCCCATTGCATGACGAGTCCGATGACCGGGGTGAGCGCCACCACGCTCAGCACGAGGGCGGCGGGCTGGTTCGTGAGCGCCCATTGGTAGCAGGCCACGCCGAGGGCCGGTCCCGACAGTCCGTTCATCAGCATCCAGCCTGCCGCGTCCAGGGCCGCATAAGGCCGGCGCACTTTCGCGAACAGTCCTTGCCCGTGCGTCGCCCACAGGAGGAAGGCCGCCACGAAGGGCGCGCCGCCGAGCAGGCGCACGAAGGCCTGCGAGAATCCGTCGGGCACGGTCTGGCCGGCCGCCTCGCACGCATGCACGGTGAGCGGCGTGCTCACGGCCCCGCAGGCCTGGCCGAGCGCGGAAAGGACGCCGAGCCAGACGCCGGCCCGGCGGTGGGCGGGGTCGCCTTCGGCCGGCGCGCCGAGCGCGATGGCGACGCCCGTCAGGATGACCAGCGAGGCCGCCATCTGCGGGCCGGTCGGCGCATGGCCGAGGGTCGAGTATTCCAGCACGAGCGCGAAGGGCGCGGCGAGGCACTGGGTCAGCAGCATGGTCAGGCCGACGCCGATCCGGGGCAGGGCGTGGAAGAGGGCGATGTCGCCGACGCCGAGGCCGAGCACGCCGCCGAGGATGAGCCAGCCCCAGCCGGCGGTGAAGGGCTGCCGGCCGCTGAGCGCGACGAAGGCCCCGACCGCCACGAGGGCGACGAGCAGGCGGCCGAGGTTGGCCAGGTCGGGGCCGTGGTGCGCCGAGCTGCGCCGCGCGCAGGTCACCGACCAGGCGTAGAAGAAGGCGGCTCCCAGCGCGAATTCCATCAGGAGAACTTCCCCAGCACGGCCACGCCGGCGGCGTCGGCGCGCAGGCGTCCTTCCTCGGTGAGCCTGAATCGGTCGCCGGAAAGCTCCATGAGCCCCTCCTCGACCATGTCGGCGAAGAGCGCGTTCAGTCCCGCGGGCAGTTCGGCTCCGAAGCGGGTCGCGAGGGCGAAGGGATTGACGCCTGCGTTCATCCGCAGTCCGAAGACGAGCGAGTCGGCGAGGAGGTCGGATTCAGTGAGCCGGCGGACGTGCTCACGCGCGGGCGCGCCTGACTCGACCCCGCGCAGCCAGCCGTCGAGGTCGGCGGGGCTGCTCCAGCGCTCGCGCCGCCACTGCGAAGCGGCCGACGGCCCGTAGCCGCGCCACTCGCCCATCTCCCAGGTGATGAGGTTGTGCCGGCATTCCTTGCCCGGCCTGGCGAAGTTCGACACTTCGTACTGCGCGTAGCCCCGTTCGGCCAGCCGTTCCCAGGTGCGTCGGTAGAGGAAGGCCTCGAGTTCGTGGTCGATCCGCACCTTGCCCTGCGAGAGCTTGACGTACATCGCCGTGTCCTCCTCGAAGGTCAGGCAGTAGGTCGAGAGGTGGTCCGGCCCGAGGTCGACCGCCCGCTCGAGGTCGTCCATCCAGCGCGACTCGTCCTGTCCGGGGATGGCGAACATCAGGTCGAGGTTGCGGGAGGCGAAGCCGGCGTCCTCGATCAGAGACCAGGCCTCCTCGACCTGCTTCGGCGAATGGCGCCGGCCGAGCGCCTCGAGCGTCGCGGCGTCGAAGCTCTGCACGCCGAGCGAGACGCGCGTGACGCCGGCCTCCTTGAGCGCGGCCAGCTTGTCCGCCCGCACCGACGACGGCGCGAGCTCCACCGTCCATTCCGAGGGCCTGCCCGCGGCCTCGGTCACCGCGTGACCCAGGCGGGCGAGGTCCTCCGCGGGCAGCAGCCCGGGCGTCCCGCCGCCCCAGAAGACGGTTTCGACGCGTCCCGGCGGATCCAGCGCGAGCTCGCGTTCGATTCCCGAGAGGTAGCGCTCGAGGTCGGGCCGCTTGGGCTGCTCCTGGTAGAAGGCGCAGAAGTCGCAGCTCGACGCGCAGAAGGGCACGTGGAGGTAGAGCGAGGTGCCGCGGCTGAAGGATGCCTCGCTCACTCCAGTCCCAGCTGCTGGCGGCCCTCTTCGGAGATCATCCGCGGATTCCACACCGGGTCCCAGACGATCTCGACTTCGGCCGACTCGACGCCGGGCAGCGCCTCGAGCTTCGCCTTGGCGTCGCCGGCGATGACCGGGCCCATCCCGCAGCCCTGCGCGGTGAGGGTCATCTTGACCGCCACGCGCTTGCCTTTCGCGCCGTCGGTGAGCGCGAGATGGTAGATGAGCCCGAGGTCCACGATGTTGACGGGGATCTCGGGGTCGAAGCATCCCTTGAGGGCCTGCCAAAGCGCGTCCTCGTCCAGCGGTCCGGCGGAGGCCGGGGCGGAGGGCGTGGCGGCGTAGCGGGCCGCGGCTTCGGCGCCCAAGGCGTCGAGGTCGCCGCTGGCGATGCGAAACAGCCCCATGGGCGTGCGCACGGTGACGTTCCCACCGAGAGCCTGCGTCAGGTGCACGACCGCGCCTTTCTCCAGCACCACGAGGTCCCCGGAGGGGATCACCGATGCCTGGCAGTCCCGGATGAGCGTGATTTCCGACATGGCTCCAACCTTGGCGTTCCATGTGCGGACGCAAGCGTCCTCGAAGGAGGGATGTGCGTTTGGCGGTGGCGGGGTTGCGCAGGGGAGGGGAGTCCGAGATTGAGGCCGTCCGCACGGCGGCCACGATGCTCCCCATGCCCCTGCTCCGTCTCATGGCGCCGCTGTTCGCCGCCGTCTGTTCCGCCGCCCCCGTCTCCATCTTCGACGGCCGCAGCCTCGCCGGCTGGGAGGGGGACGTCGCCTGGTGGCGCGTCGAAGCGGGCGAGATCCGCGGCGGCCGCGACGGCGAGAAGGTGCCGAGCAACCTCTTCCTGGCCACCGAGAAGTCCTATCAGAACTTCGAGCTCACGCTGAAGGTCAGGCTGAACGGCACCGGATTCGTGAACGGCGGAATCCAGATCCGCAGCGTCCGCGTGCCCGGCAGCACGGAGATGTCCGGCTACCAGTGCGACTACGGTCCGGGCTGGTACGGCAAGCTCTACGACGAGAGCCGGCGCAACCGCGTCATCTCGGACGTGCTCGACGCGGCCGCGCTCAAGGCCGCGGTCAGGGAGGGCGACTGGAACGAGTACCGCATCCGCGCCGAGGGTCCCCGTATCCGCACCTGGATCAACGGCGTGCAGGCCCAGGACTACGTCGAGAAGGAGCCCGGCATGGCGCAGGACGGACGCATCGGCATCCAGCTCCATTCGGGCGGGGTGGCCGCCGTGCAGGCCAAGGACGTGATGATCGAGGAGCTGCCGCCGACGCCGGGCGCCGCCACCTGGGCCTCGCTGCCGCCCGTGAAGCCTCCGGCGCCCAAGGCCAAGGCCGCGCCCAAGGCCGCGACGCGCGACATCAGCTACAACGCGGTCGAAGGCGTGCGCCGCACCGCCGAGGAGCAGCAGAAGCTCTTCCGGCTGCCCGACGGCTTCACGATCGAGCTCGTCGCCAAGGAGTCCGACGGCTTCGGCAAGTTCATCATGCTCGTGTTCGACCAGCGCGGCCGCGCCTGGTCCAGCACGGCGCTGGAGTATCCGGTCGACGCCAACGAGAATCCCGCCGCGGCGGAGGCGCTCTACAAGTCGAAGGCGCGCGACAAGGTCGTGGTCTTCGACACGCCCTTCGCCCCCGGCCCGCAGAAGCCGCGCGTCTTCGCCGACGGGCTCGCCATTCCCGAGGGCGTGCTGCCCCACCGGGACGGCGCGGTGGTCCAGCATGGCCGTGACGTGGTGTTCCTGCGCGACGCGGACGGCGACGGCCGGGCGGACTCGCGGCAGGTGCTGCTGACCGGCTTCGGCATCCAGGACAGTCACCTCTTCCCGCACCAGTTCACCCGCGCGCCCTGGGGCTGGTTCTGGCTCGCGCAGGGCGCCTTCAACAGCGGCAAGGTCGTCACGACCAAGGGCGATGTCACGGACTTCCCCAACACGCGCATGGCGCGTTTCCGTCCGGACGGCAGCTTCTTCGAGCCGACCAGCACCGGCCCCTGCAACATCTGGGGGCTGGCCATGACGGGCGAGGGCGAGGTCTTCATCCAGGAGGCCAATGACTTCGGCTACCCGGTGATGCCGTTCCACGAGTACGCCTGGTATCCGGGCTGCGCGGACCGTCTGGCGAAGTCCTACCAGCCTGCGTTCCCGGTGCAGGCGCCCGGTTTCAAGATGGGCGGCACGGGCCTGAGCGGGCTGGCGCTTTCCGACGCCGGCGTCTGGGCCAAGGGCTTCGACGGGGTGATGTACGTCGCCAATCCGATCACGTCCAAGGTGAACGCGGTGCGCCAGCATCGCGCGGGCTCCGGCTACCGGCTCGAGAAGCTCGAGGACCTGGTGAGCTGCGAGGACCCGTTCTTCCGTCCGATCGCCATGACGATGGGCCCCGACGGCTGCCTCTACGTGGTCGACTGGTACAACAAGATCATCAGCCACAACGAGGTCGCCCGCAACCACCCCGACCGCGACAAGCAGTCCGGCCGCATCTGGCGCATCCGTCCCAAGGGCTTCACGCCGGCCGCGGTTCCGGATTACACGAAGCTGACGTCCGCCGAACTCATCGCGCGCCTGGGCTCGAAGATCGCCGCCGACGCCCACCTCGCCTGGCAGACGCTCGCCGACCGGCGCGATGAAGGCGAGGCCCTCGAGGCCACGCTTGCGGCGGTCGCCGCCGACGCCTCCGCGCCCGCCGCACGGCGCATCCAGGCCCTCTGGGTGCTGGGCGAACATGGCCGCAAGATCGCCCCGCTCGCGTTGCGTCTGCTTTCAGACGCTAACCGCAACGTCCGCCGTGAGGCCGTGAACGGCATCCGGCATGTCGGCGCCTGGGAGCCGCACCTCGGCGCCCTGACCGCGCTGGCTGACGACCCTGACGCGGAAGTCCGCGCCGCCGCCATCAAGACGCTGGGCGAGGCTTCGGCCAATTCTTCGGTCGCGCTCGGCGCCCTGATGGCCTTCGCCCGGCCGTCATTGGACGGGCCGATGGCTCCGGACCGGAAGGGCCAGCCCGCCAAGGTCGGCGTGGCCTATGAACGCGAGTTCGAGCGCTTCCTCGTGCGCATGTATCTGGAGCGTCAGCCCGAGGCGGTCGCCGCCTTCCTCACCTCCGACGCCGCCCGGTCGCTGCCCGCTGAGGGACGCATGTTCGCCGCCCTCGCGCTCGACCCCAAGGTCGGCGCGCCTCTCGTCGCCCAGCTGGTCGGGCAGCTCTCCCGCGCGCCCGGCCCGGACGAACTTCTCGCCGTGGCCAAGACTTTGGACCAGCCGGAGAGCGCAGCGGTCTTGCGCAAGCTGCTGGCCGATGCGTCGGTGCGCGTCCGCGTGGTCGAGCTGCTGCTCGCTTTCCGCACCGACCTCGACGCCGCCAAGGTGGGCCCCGTCGTCGCCGAGGCGGCCCGCACGCTCCTCGCGCAGGATGCGGCCGCACGCTCACTGGCCGTGCAGCTGACCGGGGGCTTCCAGCTCACCGCGTTCGAGGACGACGTCCTGGCGCTCCTCGGTCGCGAGGACGCCCGCAAGGAGGCCCTCGTCGCCCTCCAGCAGCTGCGCACGTCCAAGCCCTCGGCCCTCCTGCCGTTCATCGGCAAGTCCGCGCCCGACGTGTCGCGTCTCGCGCTCGCCGCGCTCGTCGCCTCGCGTTCCGATGAGGCGCCCGGCCTCGCGCTGAAGCTCTACCCCGGGCTCGACCTCAACGACCGCAAGGCCGTGCTCGAGGGACTCAGCGGAACCAAGGCCGGAGCCAAGGCCGTGGCCGGCGGTCTGGCCGCGGGCCTCGTGGCCGCCGCGGAGGTCGATCCTTCCGCGGCCGAGAAGCTCGCCATCGCACTCGGCGACGGACCCGAGCTCGCCGACGTCTCCGCCCGGCTGGGCGGCGTCTTCCGCAGCGTGCTGGTGCTCGACGGTTCCAACGATGCCGTCGCCCGGGGCGGGCTCGCCCTCAAGGGTCCGTTCACCGTGGAGACCTGGGTGCGTCTCGACGGCAAGGTCGACAACAACGACAGCATCCTCGGCGCTCCGGGCGTGCTGGACCTGAACTTCGCCGGCGGCATCTTCCGCGCCTACCTGGGCGCGCAGATCCATGACGCGGTCGTCTCTTCCAAGCCGATTTCCTCCGGCATCTGGACCCATGTCGCCGTCACGCGCGACGCGCAGGGCGTGCTGCGTCTCTTCCAGGACGGCGAGCTCACCGGCACGGCCAAGGCCGCCCATGGCCATGACCTTGCCGGGCTCACCGTCGCCTGGTCCACGCCGCAGGGCGGCACGCAGGGCGCGCTCGCCGAATACCGCGTCTGGAACGTCGAACGCAAGCCCGCCGAAGTGCGGTCCCACATGACCCGCACCTTCGCCGGCGAGAAGACGGCTCCGACCGGCCTCGTGTTCCTTTCCGCCGCCGGTGACGCCGCCTGGGGCAAGCTGGGCAAGGGAGCCCGCATCGCGCGCACCACCGACGCGCCCCCGCTCCTCAACGACGCGCAGTTCGCGGCCTTGGAGGCCAAGACCGCCCGTTTCACCGCGCTCGCCGCCAAGGGCGGTGACGCCGCCAAGGGCAAGGCGCTCGCCGCGCTCTGCCAGGCCTGTCACATGATCAACGGGCAGGGCGGACTGATCGGGCCCAACCTCTCCGGCGCCGGCGCCATGGGGATGGAGGCCGTCATCCGCAACATCATCGACCCCAACGCCGCGATCGAAGCCGCCTACCGCATCTTCCGTCTCGAGACCCGGACGGGCGAGGTCATCGAGGCCTTCTACGTCTCGGAGGACGCCACGGCCTTCGTCATCCGCCAGCCCGGCGGACCCGACCGCCGCGTGCCCAAGGCGGAGGTGCGCTCGACCAAGTATCTTCGCCGCTCGCTCATGCCCGAGGGACTGCTCGACGGCTTCGACGACGGCCAGATCGCCGACCTCTTCGCCTACCTGAAGACGTTGAAGTAGGATTGCAGGGCCGGGGCTAGGGCAAGTTAAGCCCGGAGTGGGTGCGGAGGCATGGTTCGTCCTTTCTCCGCTCTCCTTGCCCGCATGGGGACTCTTGTGCGCGGGCGCCCCTTCTTCTGTCCCTAGCCCTGTCCCTGGCCCTGGCCTTATAAGGCCTTCTTCGCTTGCCGAAGGGGCGGGGCGGCATACGGCTTGAGGTCATGTCCGTCTGGTTCAATCCCGCGCGTGAGCTCGACGCCCTCCTGAGGCGCGCCGCCGAGTCCGTGCCAGCCCTCGGCGCCGGCTTCAATCCCGAGCTGAAGCCCTCCGATCCCCGTCACGCTGACTTCCAGGCCAACGGCGTGCTTGCGGCGGCAAAGCAGGCGAAGGCCAATCCGCGCGCCCTCGCCACGGCGCTCGTCGAAGCCGTCCGCGCCCAGGGCGGGCTGGACGACAAGACCGTGCAGATGGAGGTCGCCGGCCCGGGCTTCATCAACTTCAAGCTCACGCCCGCCGCCCTCGGGGCCTGGCTCCGTGAGTATCGTGACGAGTCCAAGTGGCGCGCCGGCGCGGCCCGTCTGATGGGCGGCCGCAAGGTCGTCATCGACTACCCTTCGCCGAACACCGCCAAGCAGATGCACGTCGGGCACCTCCGCCCGATCGTCATCGGCGAGGCCGTCGCGCGGCTGATCGAGTTCTGCGGCGCCGACCTCGTCCGCGACAATCACATCGGTGACTGGGGCACGAACTTCGGCATCCTCATCCTCGCCATCCGCCGGGCCGGCTTCCGGCTCGACGCCAAGAGCCCGACGGCACTCGAGGACCTCGAGCGCCTGTACAAGGAGGGCAGCGCCGCCACCAAGGCCGATCCGGCGCTGATGGACGCGGCCCGCGCCGAGCTCGCCAAGCTGCAGTCGGGCGACCCCGCGAACACGGCGCTCTGGAAGGAGATCGTCGAGGTCTCCAACGCCGCCTGCCAGCGCATCTACGACCAGTTCGGCCTCAAGACGGACGTCATCCTCGGCGAGTCCTTCTACCGCGACAAGGTCGACCAGGTCTACGCTGAGCTCGCGAAGCATAAGCTGGCCGAAGAGAGCGAAGGCGCCCTCGTGGTCTGGCACGACGAAGAGCCGCGCTTCTCGCGCGACGCCGAGACGAAGATGCCGTTCATCGTGCGCAAGAAGGACGGCTCGTCCAACTACGCCTCCACCGACCTCGCCACGCTCCTCTACCGCGCCGAGCACTTCAAGGCCGACGAGATCGTCTACGTCACCGACGGACGTCAGCAGGACCACTTCCAGCAGCTCTTCCTGACGGGCGCGAAGTGGTTCAAGGCTTCGGGCCGCAAGCTGCCGCGCCTCCGTCACGTCTGGTTCGGAACGATTCTCGGCGAGGACGGCAAGGCCATCAAGACCAAGTCCGGCGAGCCGGTGCGCCTGCAGGAGCTCATCGACCAGGCCGAGAAACTCGCGTTCGAAGCCGTCACGACCAAGAACCCGGAACTCCCCGAGGCCGAGCGCAAGGCCATCGGCAAGGCCATCGGCGTCGCCGCCATGCGTTACGCCGACCTGTCGTCGAACCGCACGATGGATTACACCTTCTCGTGGGGCAAGCTGCTCGCGTTCGAAGGCAACACCGCTCCGTATCTCATGTACGCCGTCGTCCGCGTCCGCTCGATCTTCCGCAAGGGCGGCCTGGCCGTGGGGCAGGGAGAGGAAGGCGCGACCGACCCGGAGACTCCGGCTGAGATCGCGCTCGCCCGCAAGCTCCTGGCGTTCACCGCCGCGCTCGACCAGGCGCTCGAGGAGCTCCGGCCGCACCACCTCTGCACCTACCTGCACGAGCTCGCCGCCGCCTACGGCACCTTCTACGCCGCGGACAGCGTCATCGTGGAAGACCCCGCCGTGAAGGCCCGCCGCCTCATGCTCTGCGCGCGCACCTGCTCGGTCATGGAAACGGGCCTGCGCCTGCTCGGCATCGAGCCGGTCGAGCGGATGTAAGCGCCGCAAAGCGGCGAGGGAGCAGGCTGGCACGTGGGCAAGTGGGCACCGGCTGGTTTGGTCGTCTTGCCCGCTTTGAACGCTATTACGGGTAGACCTCGCCGGGGCTGCGGATAGAAATGCCTCACCCCCATGGATACGCCTGCCCCGAAGTCCGGACGCCTGCTTTCGCTCGACGCCCTGCGAGGCTTCGACCTCTTCTGGATCGTCGGGGGGCATGCCATCCTCCTCGCCCTGCACGTGCTCACCGGCTGGGAATGGCTCGGCTGGACGAACGGCCTCCTCCGCCACGTCGAATGGGACGGGTTCCTTCCGTACGACCTCATCTTCCCGCTCTTCCTCTTCCTCGCCGGGGTCTCCACGCCTTTCTCGCTGTCATCCCGCCTTGAGGTCGGCTCACGCGGAGAAGCCTGCCGCAAGGCGGTCCAGCGCGGGCTCCTGCTGGTCCTGCTCGGGATCATCTATAACAACGGGCTCCAGTGGAAGGGCCTTGAGGCGATGCGCTTCGGCAGCGTGCTCGGGCGCATCGGCCTGGCCTGCATGTTCGCCCAGCTCATCTTCATCTTCAACCATCGCAGCCCCCGGCGCCTCTGGTACTGGCTCGCCGGCGTGCTCGTCGGCTACTTCTTCATCATGAAGATCGGACATGCGCCCGGATTCGCGCCGGGCGACCTCACCATGCAGGGCAACTTCGCCTCCTACGTCGACCGCCTCCTGCTGCCCGGCAAGTTGAACAAGGGCATCCACGATCCGGAGGGCATTCTGGCGACCCTGCCCGCCATCGGCAACGCCCTGCTCGGCATCCTGGCGGGGCTATGGCTGCGCCGCCCCGCGGTGGAGGTCTCCGGCGATCGCAAGGCAGGCGTCCTCGCCCTTGCGAGCCTGGTCTCCCTGGCGGCCGGCGCCGTCTGGAACGTGTCCTTCCCCATCAACAAGCAGCTCTGGACGAGCAGCTTCGTCCTCTGGACCTGCGGCTGGGCCGGACTCCTGCTTGGCTTCTCCTACTGGACCGTCGACGTGCGCGGCTGGCTGCGACGTCCCGGTGAGTTCTTCGCCGTCATCGGCGTGAACTCGATCTTCATCTACATGGCGGGCGGCTTCATCTCCTTCTCCTACACCGCCCAGGCGCTCTTCGGCGGCGTCGCCAAGGCGCTGCCGGTCCCCGCCCAGGGACTCGTGCTGGCCGTCGGGGTCTTCGCGGTGAAATGGGCGCTTCTCTGGCTGATGCGTCGCAAGGGGGTCTTCCTCCGCGTCTGACGGCTCCTCGCTTGTCTTCCGAGCCCGTCCGACGGATGCTCCGCCCATGAGTGAGCCGGGACTCAAGGTCACAAGGGGTGAAATCGCGTTGCGCGGCCTGCGCTGCGCCTGCCCCAACTGCGGCGAACGCGGACTGCTGGCCTCCTGGTTCCGTCTGGCCAAGGCCTGCCGTTCCTGCGGCATGGACCTCGAGCGTTCGCACGGCTTCTACTCCGGCACGACCTCGATCGGCTACGTCGCGGCCATCCTCGTCATCCTGGTGCCGCTTTGCTTCCTCGTCGTCCATGATGTCATCGGCGCCCGCGCGGCCGTGCTCATCGGCATGTCCGGCTCGGCCGCCTTCATCGTCGGCATCTACCCCGTCATGCTCTGCTGGATGGTGGCCGCCTGCCATGTCGCGCTGCCGGGCGACCTGCCCGCCAATGGCGGCACGGGTCGGCGGGGAGAGGATTGACATCCATCATCTTATCATGATGGATAGATGTGAATGAGGAACAACCCTCTGCCCGCGGTCTTCCGCCGCCCCGGCCGTCCGGCCGTCTCGGTGGAGTTCTTTCCGCCCAAGGACGCGGCGGGCGGAGAGCGCATGCTCGAGGTGGCCCGCACCCTGCAGGGCTCGGGGGTCGACTTCGCCTCAATCACGTACGGCGCCGGCGGCTCTTCCCGTGACACCACCCTCGCCTACGGACGCAAGCTCGTGGCCATGGGCTACGCCATGGTCGGACACCTGACTTGCGTCGGCCACTCCCGCCGTGAGCTCGCCGAGCTGGTCGCCCGCTATGACGAGGCCGGCTTCTCCGGCATCCTGGCCTTGCGCGGAGATCCGCCCAAGGGGCAGGGCGCCTTCGTGCCTCATCCGGAGGGCTTCGCCCACGCGCATGAGCTCGTGCGCCTGATCCACGCTGAGCGCCCGGGACGTTTCTCCGTCTCCGTCGCGGGCTTCCCCGAGCGCCATCCTGATTCCCCGGACGACCTTTCCGATGTCCGACATCTCGCCGGCAAGGTCGCGGCCGGGGCCGACTTCGTCACGACCCAGCTCTTCCTGGACAACTCCGATTACTTCAGGCTCGTCGCCCGTGCGCGCGCCGCGGGCGTGCGCGTGCCCATCGTTCCCGGCATCATGCCCGTGCTCTCCCTGAAGCAGGCCCGCAGCTTCTGCGGTTTCTGCAAGGCCCGCATCCCCGCGGCCCTCGAGCGTGAGCTTGAAGCCTGCGGAGAAGACGAGGAGGCCCAGCGTCGCGTGGGCGTCCGGTGGGCCGTGGCCCAGGCCCGCGGGCTCGTCGCGGGCGGCGCTCCCGGCCTGCACGTCTACGTCCTGAACCGTTCGGACTCGGCGCGTGAGCTCTTCGCCGCCCTGCGGGCCTGAGCGAAGCCAATAGGTTTGTCATCCTGCACCGCCGAGGATGGGATGCCGCATGCGTACGCCCCCGGAAATCGGCGTCCCCGGCTGGCGCCGCGGCTTCTGGTGCCTCATGGCGACCCAGTTCCAGAACGCCTTCAGCGACAACGCGCTGAAGAACCTGGTCGTTCTCCTCGTGATGGCGCGGCCCATGTCGGAGGACGACCGGCACGGTCTGGTCGCGCTCGTGGGCGCGCTCTTCGCCGCGCCGTTCATACTCTTCTCGATGCTGGGCGGCTGGATGGCCGACCGCTTCAGCAAGCCGGCCGTCATGACCGGGGTGAAGGCCGCCGAAGTGGCCATCATGCTGTTCGCCGCGGCGGCGCTCTGGTTGCGCGCGCTCCCGCTGGAGATGGCCGCGGTCTTCCTCATGGGCACGCACAGCGCGATCTTCGGGCCTTCGAAGTACGGCGTGCTTCCCGAGCTGCTGCCTCACGATCGCCTTTCCTGGGGCAACGGCATCCTCGAGCTCCTGACCTTCATGGGCATCATCCTCGGCATCGTGGTCGGCGCCGTCTTCGCCGAGCATCTTGCGCCGCACCCGGGCGCGGCGGGCGTCATCCTCGCCGTGCTGGCGGTCGTCGGGTGGGCCTTCAGCCGCGGCGTCCCGCGCGTGCCCGCCGCCGCGCCGGAGCGCGCCCTTGCCCTCAATCCCGTCGCGGAGTTCCTGCGCCGCCTCGGGGCCATGCGACTCGACCGCGACCTGTGGCGGGCCAACTGGGGCAACGCGGGCTTCTTCTTCCTGGCCGCCCTCGTCCAGGCCAACGTGCTCATCTTCGCCCGTGACGTGCTGCGCCTTGGCGAGACCGACAGCGGGCTGCTCAGCGCCGCGCTCGCGCTCGGCATCGGCTTCGGCAGCGTGACGGCCGGCTACGCCTCGCGAGGCCGCATCGAATACCGGCTCGTGCCGCTCGGCGCGGTCGGGCTTGCCCTCAGTTCCGCGCCCCTCGGCTGGCCCGGCGTCGGCGTGACCGGCTTCGCCTGCGGGCTGGTCGCGTTGGGCTTCTCCGCCGGACTGTTCATCGTGCCCATCGCCGCGGTGCTGCAGCATCGGCCTGCCCCCGAGGACAAGGGCGCCGTGCAGGGCGCCGCCAACCTGCTCAGTTTCATCGGCATTTTGGCCGCATCCGGAGTCCAGTGGCTGGCCTTCCGTTGCGGACTCGGCTCGGGTCAGGTCTTCTGGCTCTGCGGCGCCAGCGCCCTGGCGATCGGCGCCTACTCGGCGATTTCGAGGGGGCGGCTCATCGACGCCGAGGCCTGAGCGGCGCTCAGACTTCGGCGAGGATGCGGCGACGGATCTCCTCGACCGGCATCGACGCCAGCTGCGACGGCGGGATGCGGTTCGGATTGAGCTTCGGGAGCTCGGTCACGCGCTCGCTGAGCGTCAGGTTGCGGTTCGCCGCGACTTCGTCGACCCGGTCGACCGGCGTGAAGCGCGGGGCCGACTTGAGCACCTCGGGCCTCTCGCGGATGAGCGAACCGATGGCGACCACCGCCTCGGCGAAACGGTCGAGCTCGGCCTTGGTGTAGGACTCGGTCGGCTCGATCATGAGGCCGAAGACCTCGGGGAACGCCACCGTCGGCGCATGGAATCCGAAGTCCAGGAAGAGCTTGCCGACGCGCGCGATGACGGACGCGCGGGGCACGCCGGCCGCCTCGGCCCGGCGGAAGTCCTCCTCGGTCAGCGTGAGGATGAACTCGTGCATGCGCGGCACTCCGTCGGCTCCGGCGGGCAGGGAGGGGAAGTGGGCGCCGAGCCGGGAATGCAGGTAACGGCTGGAGAGCACCGACATCGCCGCCATGCGGCGCACGCCCTCCTTGCCGAGGCGGCGGAGGTAGGTCAGCACGCGCACCTTGTGGGCGAAGTTGCCCCAGTGGCGATGGAAGGAGCCGATGCTGCGCTTGGGACGGACCGGAACGAAGCGACCGTCACGCCGCTCGATCTGGAAGCCGGGCAGGAAGTCGACCAGCTTGTCGGACACGGCCACGATGCCGTCGCCGGGTCCGCCGCCGCCGTGCGGGACGGTCCATGTCTTGTGCAGGTTGTTGTGCACGGCGTCCACGCCGAGCGACCCGAGGTTCACCCAGCCGGCGATCGCGTTCATGTTGGCGCCGTCCATGTAGACCAGCCCGCCGACGCGGTGGACGGATTCCGCCATGCGGCGGAAGTCGGTCTCGAAGACCCCCGAGGTGTTCGGGTTGGTCACCATCATGCCGGCGACGCGCGGACCGAACTCGGCGATCTTGGCGTCGAAGTCGGCCTGGTCGACGCGTCCGTCGGGCAGCGCCTTGAGGATGACGATGCCCGTGGGCGAGCCGTCCGCGCGGCGTCCTGAGACGTAACCGGCGGTGGTGGCGGTGGCGAAGTTGGTGCCGTGAGCGGTGGCCGGGATGAGCAGGATGTCGCGCGTCTCGCCCTTGGCGCGATGGTAGGCCTGGAAGAGCTTGAGTCCGACCAGTTCGCCCTGGGCACCGGCGACCGGCTGCGTGGTCAGTCCGGCGAGCCCGGTGATCTTGCGGAACCACTCCTGGATCTCCCAGAGGAGCGCGAGCGACCCTTGCGCGTCCTCGACGGGCGCCTGGGGGTGCAGGCCGGTGAAGCCCGGGAGCCCCGCGGCCCAGTCGTTGACGTGCGGGTTGTACTTCATCGTGCATGACCCGAGCGGGAAGCAGCCCGTGTCGGGAGAGACGTTCAGTTCGCCGAGCCGCAGGTAGTAGTCCTTGAGTTCGGCGAGGGTGAAGCCGGGAAGTCCGACCGGTCCTTCGCGGAGAAGCCGGGCGGGGATCGCGGGCAGCGAGGCCGGCGTGCCGGCCTTGCCGTAGAGCCCTTCGAAGAAGGCCACCAGCCGGTCGGCGTCGGCGACCGACTGCACGTCGCTGAAGGAGACCTTGAGCAGATGGCAGCCGCAGGGGGTGCGTCCGGTGACGTCGACGCCTACGTGCAGGCCTGCGGCGCGGCCCTTGGCGATGACCGCCGCGGCCGACTCGGGAAGCATCAGGCAGAACTCGTTCCAGAAGGCCTCCTTGGCGTAGCAGACCCGCAGGCCCGGCACCGTGTGGAGGCGGGCGGCTGCTTTGTGCGCCAGGTCGCGTCCGGCGGCGCACGACTCGGCCATGCCCTTCTCGCCGCGCGCGAGCACGGCCGCTCCCGCGATGGTCGCGATGAACGCCTGGTTGGAGCAGATGTTGGACGTGGCCTTGTCCTTGCGGATGTGCTGCTCGCGGGTGGACATCACCATGACGATGCAGTCGCGGCCGGAGCCGTCCTTGGCCTTGCCGACGAACCGTCCCGGCGTCTCGCGCACTTCGTTCTTCTTCTCCGCGTTGTGCCGGACGGCGAAGAGGCCGAGACCGGGGCCTCCGAAGTTCGGCCCGATCGCCAGATGCTGGCCTTCGCCGACCACGATGTCGGCGCCCTTGCGGCCGTAGGCGGACGGCGGCTTGAGTCCGCCGGTGGCGAGCAGCATCGGGTCGACGACCGCGACCGCCCTGATGCCGGCGTCAGCGCAGGCGTCGGCGAGCGCATCGACGTCCTCGAGCAGTCCGAGCGCGTTGACCTGGGGGAAGATGAAGGCGGCGAGCGAGCGGCCGAGACGGCCGGCCGCCTCCTTGATCGCGCCGGCGGCGATACGGCCGGTGTCCTCGTCGGCCGGCAGGAACGCCAGCTTCACCGAGGTGCCTTCGACGTGCGTGCGGAGGACTTCGAGGTCGGAGGGGAGGAGGTTGCCCGCGACGAGCACCGTGTTGGCCTCCGCGTCGCCCATGCGGACCGCGCACACGGCGGCCTCGAAGAGCGCGCTGGCGCGGTCATAGAGCGAGGAGTTGACCGCCTCGAAGCCGGTCAGCTGCGACATCGCCGACTGGTAGAGCCAGTGGGTGATCAGCGTGCCTTGGGAGCGCTCGGGCTGGTAGGGGGTGTAGGACGTGGTGAGGTTGCGGATTGAGCAGACGTGCCCGACGATCTCGTGCACGCGGTAAGCCTGGAGTCCGTCTCCCAGGAATGCCGTGCGCACATTGTTGCGCGAGGAGAGTTCCTCCATCGAGTCCGCCAGGGCTTCGTAGGAGAGCTCCTCCGGCAGGTCAGGCGGCGTCTGGAAAAGCACCGAGGGGTCGATGTGGGAGTAGAGCTCCGGGAAGTCCTTGGAGCCGACGGCCGCGAACATCTCGCGGATGTCCTTGTCGCTGGCCGGGACGTAGTGCCGGGCTAGTTCGCGAGGCAGTTTGGTCGGGTCAAAGGGCAGCTTGGCCATGATTGGATGATGGTTTTTGAAAGACCGCCCGCCCCTCGCAACCATCCCCCGGTCCGGGGTGGGGGTATTAGGCCGCCGAGCCCATCCCATAAGGCGCCGACGGCTCCCCGGCGGTTGCCTAGACGCTTTGAATCGGCAGCCTCCGTCCCATGACCCGGCAGGATCGAGCCGACCATGTGGCGAAGGAGCTGGCCCGGCTCTATCCGCGGACGCCGATCCCCTTGGATCACACGGACCCGTTCACCTTGCTCGTGGCCGTCGTGCTTTCGGCCCAGTGCACCGACAGGAAGGTCAACGAGGTCACGCCGGCCCTCTTCGCGGAGGCCGGCACCCCGGCGAAGATGGCGGTCATGACGGAGGCCCGCGTGCTGACGCTCATCCGTCAGCTAGGGCTCGCCCCGCAGAAATCCAAGGCTCTCGTCGGCCTGGGGAAGATGCTCATGAAGAAGCATGGCGGGCAGGTGCCCCGCACCTTCGAGGAGCTCGAGGAACTCCCCGGCGTCGGCCACAAGACGGCCTCGGTCGTCATGGCGCAGGCCTTCGGCGTGCCGGCCTTTCCCGTCGACACCCACATTCACCGTCTTGCGAAGCGCTGGAAGCTCAGTCCGGGAAAGTCCGTCGAGCAGGTCGAGAAGGACCTCAAGCGTCTCTTCCCCGAGGACAGTTGGAACCAGCTGCACCTGCGCATCATCTTCTACGGCCGCGAGCACTGCACCGCGCGAGGGTGCGACGGGAAGAAGTGCGGGATCTGCGCGGCCCTGCGGGCCGGCTGATCAGCGCACGAGGGCCTCGTGCTTCGTGCGGAAATCGTCGGTCCACGGCGCGGGCTGATGGGTCGTGCCGTCCATGCGGCAGACGGTGCGCGACGCCTTCGCGTGCAGGACGGAAAGGTCGGCGCTGCGGAACTCGAAGTCGACCGTCAGTCCCGCCGCGCGCACCTTGCGCACGCTCAGGACCAGCTTCACCTCGCACTCGGGCCGGATCGGAGAGAGGTAGTGCAGCTCGATGTCGCGGACGACCACGTAGACGTCGGGCGCCACCGCCGGGTCGAGCGTGTCCTTGCCCATCAGGGCCACGAACATCGCCTTCTGGGCGCGTTCCATCAGGAGCACGTAGTGCGAGTGGTGCAGGATGCCGAGGCCGTCCGTCTGGTCGAACCACGTCTTCATCGTCACGACGAAGGACCGGTCAGGCTGGAGTCCGTCGGCGGGCATGGTCAGGAGGGATGGGGTGAAGTCGTCCCGGGGCAAGCGAACGCTTCACTTCTGGCGCAGCGTCCCCGCGAGGCGGTCCAGTTCGGCCCAGGTGTCGACGGCGGGCCTGAGGCCGAGGTCGCGTCTGGCGGCGGAGACGTCATACCAATGGTCCTTGGCGAGTTCCACGGCGACGAAGCGGGTCATGGGCGGTTCGCCCCCGAGCCGGAAGAGCGTCCAGGCGCCTTCGAGCGCGGCTCCGAGGCAGTAGGCCGCGCGCAGGCTGATGCGCCGCGACACGGGCTTCTCGCCGGCGCCGACGAGCAGGCGGTTGATGAACTCCCAGAGGTTCACGGGTTCGCCCTGCGAGAGGAAGTAGGCCTTCCCGTTGGCGCGTCCGGCGAGGAGCGCGTCGAGCGCGCCGAGGTGCGCGTCGGCCGCGGTGTCCACGTGCGTGACGTCGACCCGGTTCCGTCCGTCTCCGACGATCCGCAGCCTGCCGGCGCGGGCGCGGGCTAGGAGGCGGGGGAAGATGTGCGGATCGCCCGGACCCCAGATCAGGTGCGGACGGAGCGCGCAGACCTTCAGCCTCTCCGACGCGGCCCCGAGCGCAAGCGCCTCGGCGGCGGCCTTGGTCTCGGCGTAGGCGCAGAGCCAGTTTCCTCCGTAGGGCAGTGATTCGTCGGCGCCCCGGAAGGCTTCGCCGTTGAAGACGACGCTCGGGGTGCTGGTATGCACCAACGCCTTGACCCCATGGGCCTCGCACGCCTCGACGACGTTGCGCGTGCCCCCGATGTTCACGCGGACGTAGTCCTCCCACCGACCCCAGACGCCGGCCTTGGCCGCCACGTGGAAGACGTAGTCGCATCCCTTCACCGCCAGGTCGACCGTGGCGCCATCTCCGATGTCGCCGCGGTGGAACTCGACCCGGCCCGCGGGCTCCCCTCCGGGCGGCGTGCGCCCCAGGACGCGGACGCGCCAGCCGCGGTCGAGGCAACGTCGCACGACGGCCCGGCCGAGGAAGCCGGCTCCGCCGGTGACGAGGACGGCGGGCGCGCTCATGGTGCGAGTCGGGCGGTCCATTCTTCGGCGAGCCGCAGCCGATGGATCTTGGCGTTGTGACGGACGTCGACCGGCAGGGCGCGCTGGAAGACGATGCGGCGCACCATCTCCGAGCGAGGATTCACCCGGGCGATGCCGCGCAGCTCCGCCTCGAAGCGTTCGCGGGCCTCGCGCGTCTCCGGATGGGCGCCCGGCCTGGCTTCCACCACGAGGGCGGGAATCTGCCGGGGGGGCTCGCCGAGCCCTATGAGCGCGCAGCGCGCGACGTGAGGATGCTGGCGGAAGGCAGGCTCCAGGCACTCCGTCGGGAGGTCGCCTTCCGTCGTGCGCACCTTTTCCGCGCGGCGGCCCAGGAAGTACAGCCGGCCGTCGGCCCCGATCCGGCCCAGGTCGCCCATGCGATGCCAGACGCGGCCGCCTTCCCGGATCTTGGCGAGCCGGGTCGCTTCCGGGAGACCGTCGTATTCCCGCGTCACGCTCGGTCCCGTGGCGATGATCTCTCCCGCCTCTCCGGGGCCGCATTCAGCGGCGTCGTCCAGCGAGCCGATCGGGCCGTCCGTCTCACGGATGACGCGGACCTCGACTCCGTCCACCGGCCTGCCCACGCAGGTGCCTTCACCGCGCAGGGCGAGCTGGCGCGCCTCCCCGAGCAGCTCATCGCCCCTGATCGTCGTGACCGGCAGGCACTCGGTGGCGCCGTAAGGCGTGTGCGTCACGCAGTTCGGCGCGATGACGCGGAGCTTGGCGATGAGTTCGGCGGACACCGGGGCGCCGGCGATGAGGAGGCGGCGGAGCGAGGGCAGGGTGACGCCCCGCGTCTCACAATGGTCGGCCACCTTGCCCCAGATGGCGGGCGAGCCGAAGGACGTGGTCACCTTCTCCGAAAGCAGGGCGGAGACCAGCGGCTCCGGGTCCGCGCGCATGGGTTGGGACGGGTCGAGCGCGGGCGTCACCGTCGTCACTCCCAGCGCCGGATTGAAGAGTGCGAAGAGCGGCAGCATCGCCATGTCGACCTCTCCGGGGAGGATGCCGAAGGTGGAGCGGACGAGACCGATCTGGGCGTCGAACATCCCATGTCCATAGCGGACTCCCTTCGGGGCGCCGGTCGATCCGGAGGTGAAGAGCACCGCCGCTTCGTCGTCGGGGCCGCGGGGCGTGAGCGGGCGGGGCGTCGTCCCGGCCTCGGCCATGGACTTGCGCCAGCGCCTTCCGCCGCAGGTCAGCCGGATGCGGATCGAGTCCAGTGCGTTCAGGGGAAGGCGGCTCAGCAGCGTGGCGATCCGGGTGCCGAGCACCGCCGTCGGGGCCGAGCTTTTCACGCAGCGGAGGAAGCTGCGCGACCCCATTCCTGGATCGATCGCGACGGGAACCGCCCCGATCTTCAGCAGCCCGAACATCCCGGTGATGAGCTCGCGCCCGGGTCGGACCGCGAGCAAGACCCTGTCTCCCGTCCGGACGCCCTCCGATTCGAGCAGGGTCGCCACGGCGTCGCTCTCGCGGTCGAGCTCACGGAAGGTCCTCGCCTCATGGAGAATCCGCCCGTCCCGCCCCCGGCCCGAGGGCGTGAGGGTCGCCGTGGCCTCCGGTGAGCGGAGGGCCGCCTCTCTCAGATGTCGGGCGACATTGGCGCCAGGGTCATTCATGTCCTCAAATGAAGAAGCCCCGTCTCCGGGGCTTCGGCAGGGCGGTCGTCCGGGCTCAGTAGTCCGAGATCGTGATCGCGCCCCAGAGGAGGGTGATGCGGTCGCCGGTCGTGTTGCGACGGGCCGAGATCTCGGTGGTGCTGAGGTTGATCTTGGTGCCGGCGTTGTAACCGTAGGAGGCGGGCTCGGTGGTGACGATTCCGAAGAAATTGTGGCTGGGCTCGGCGGCCACCGACTTGGCGTGGTAGGGCGTGTCGTAGGTGGTGCAACCTGCCAGCAGCAGCAGGGACGCAAAGGCGAGGGACTTCATGGTCGGGGGTGGGGTTTTGAAGATGGGAGGACGGTCCGAACTGACAAGCCCGAACCTAGCTCACCCGGTCACCCAATGGTGCCAGGCCCTCACCAATTCGGGGCCCCGGAGGAACCAGAGGGCGCCCGCCACCGCCATGCTGGGCACGAAGGGCACCACCCCGTCATACTCCTCCCCTTTGATCCGGGCGGAAAGCACCCCTGGAAGGGCGGTCACGACCCCCACGACCGAGCCGCCGAACAGGCAGAAAAGGGCGCCCTCCCAGCCGCACCAAGCCCCCACCCCGGCGCACAGGATGATGTCCGCCTCACCCATGGCCTCTCGGCCGGCCAGTACGGTGCCCACCGTCCGTACCCACCAGACGACGGCCGTGCCGACCGCGATGCCGAAGAGGGATGCCCCGGCCGAGTGAAGGCGGTTCATGGCCGGCAGGGCATGTTCCGTCTGCCCTTGGAGTTCCGGCAGGAACATCGAGGCCATGAGTCCGGCTCCCACCAGGGCGAAGTTGGGCGCGTCGGGCACGAGCATGTCCTCGAGGTCGCAGCCGGCGAGCAGGATCAGGAGGGGCAGTAACACGAAGGCCGCGCAGGCTTTGGCCGGGGGCAGCAGCCACCAGGATCCGGCGAAGACCAGCGCGGTGATGAGCTCCACGGTCGGATAGCGCGTGGAAATGCGCCCGCCGCAGCAGCGGGCGCGGCCGCGCAGCATCAGCCATCCTGCGATCGGCAGGTTGCACCACCAGGGGATCGGCTCTCCGCACGCGCAGCGTGATCCGGGCGTGACGACGGATTCCCCTTTGGGCAGCCGGTGGATGCACACGTTGAGGAAGCTTCCGACGCAGGCTCCCAGCATGCCCAGGAAGACCAAGGTCGGCCCCGGATGGAGCGCGGCGAATCTCTGGAGGGCTTCGGTCATCTCAGTTCCTCTCCCCGATGGCGGATCGCATGGGTTCGGAGGGCGGCAGGATGCCGGTCCACTCCCGGAAGGCGAGCGCTCCCTGCCATCGAAGCATGGGACGTCCGTCGCAGCCGGCGGCGCCCGCCGCGCGGGCGTCGCGGACCAGGCGTGACTCCGTGCCGCCGTAGGTGGTGTCGAAGACGAATTGTCCGGCGAGCAGCGCATCGCGGTGCAGCGGCGAAGGGTCGTCGGGCTTCAGGCCCAGCGTCGTGCAGTTCACGATCACCGCGTCGTCCGGCGGACGCAGCGAGGCCGTCAGGCCGGCCGACCGCGCGCCGCCGCCGAGCTGATCGGTCACCGAGGCCGCCTTCGCCGCGTCACGATTGGCGATGAGCAGCGAGGAGCAGCCGTCGTCCAGGCACGCCGCCGCCACCGCGCGCGCGGCCCCGCCGGCGCCGAGGATGATCACCGGCCTGCCCTGCACGCCTCGGCCGGACCGCTCCTTGAGCGCCTCCAGGAAGCCGCGTCCGTCCGTGGTCCGTCCCGCCCAGCCTTTCTCGGTGCGCACGAGCGTGTTGACGGAGCCGGCCCTGCGGGCCTCGGCCGAGAGGGATTCCGCCAGCGTGAGCGCCGCCACCTTGTGGGGAACCGTGAGGTTGAGCCCGATGAATCCGGCCGCGTGCAGCGCGCGCAGCGCGTCCGGCAGCTCCTCGGCCTTCACGTGCAGGCGCAGGTAGCGGAGCCTCGCGACTTCGGGCGAGGTTGGCGCCAGGGCCGCGATGGCCGCGGCGTGCATCTGCGGGCTCAGCGAGTGCGCGATCGGGTCGCCGAGCACGCCGAGCCTAGGTCCGTCGGGCCTCAGCGCGGCGATGGCCGGGGCGTCCAGGGCGTCGTCCGGGCTCATGCGTCCCGGTCCAAGTTGTGGGCGAAGCCCTGGTACATGCGGCTCAGCCGGTCATCTCCGGCCGCCTCGCACTGCGAGATGAGATTGCGGCAGCAGCGGGCCAGCGTCTGGCGCGCCGAGACCGGGCCGAGGAAGGCCTCGTCGGCGGGCAGATGGTTGTCGAGCAGCATGAGCTGCACTTCGGCGCGCGTCCGGAAGGACCCGCCCTCGAAGCAATCCAGGTAGAAGCGTTCGTCGCCCGAAAAGACGCCGAGCATGAAGCGGCCTGGCAGGCCGACGGGCTCGAGCGGAAGGCCGAGTCTGCGGGCGGTGAACAGGCAGAGCAGGCAGAGTGAGATCGGGATGCCTCGACGCGAGGCGATGACGCGGGACAGCAGGGAGGATCCGGGCGAGGACATGCTCTCCCTGGCCCCTCGGTAGCCTTCCTCGCCGAAGATGACGCGGCAGAGGACGCGGCAGCGGCCCCTCATGTCGAGGGGCTCGACCGTCAGTTCCCGCACGCGGGCGGCCAGACGGTCGAATTCCGCGGCATGGGCGTCGTCGGCCAGCGACGGGTCCGCCGCGCGTTCAAGGAGCAGGCAGGCCCTCTCCAGCTCGGCCCCTTCCTCCGAAACGTATCTCAGGAACTCCCGGGCGGCCGACTCCGGCGTCCGGAGGTCCTTGAGCAGCGCCCGGGCGTGGGGGGAGAGTTCACCCTCGGACAGGCGCCCCTCGAGCCATTCCACGCCGGCCGCGCCCGCCTCACGCAGTCTCTCGAGCACGGCCCTGCGCACGACGGGCGACGGGTCGTCGAGCAGTCTCCCCAGAGGGGCCAGACGTGCGTCCTCTTTCATCCGTCCGAGGCTGTCCGAAACGGGCGATGACCGCAACAAGGGACTCCGTGTGCCAAGCGACAACTCGTCGCGGAAGCGACGCAATGTCGCTCCGCCGGCCCGGAGCATCCCCGGATCCGACGGCAAATCGGCCTTAAGTCAGGGCCCGAACGGGAACGGTTCCTGCATCATCGTGGCATGAGCACGCCCTACGGAAACTTCACGGACAAGGCCGGCGAGGCCCTCGGTCTGGCGCTGGCCGAGGCCCAGCGACGGCGTCACCCTTCGGTCGAGCCCGCGCATCTGCTGCATGCCCTGCTCGCCCAGGAGGGAGGCGTGACGTCCTCCCTCTTCCGTCGGGCCGGCAAGGACGAGCGGGCCGTGGCGTCCTCGGTGGCCGCCGCGCTCGGCCGTCAGCCCCGCCTGGCCCAGCCTGCCGGGCAGCCCGGACTCTCCTCCGAGACCCATCAGGCGCTCGTGAAGGCGGGCGAAGAGGCCGCGGCGATGAAGGATGACTTCGTCTCGGCCGAGCATCTCCTGCTCGCGCTGTCGGAGTCCGCCTCCCTCCGTCCGGCCTTCGCCGAAGTCCAGTTCCAGCGTCCGGCCATCCTTGCCGCCCTCCAGGCCGTCCGCGGCAGCCAGCGCGTCACCTCGTCCAATCCCGAGGCGACCTACGAGGCGCTCGCCAAGTACGGCACCGACCTCACCGCCCGCGCCCGCGCCGGGAAGACCGACCCCGTGATCGGCCGTGACGAGGAGATCCGGCGCGTGATCCGCATCCTCTCCCGCCGCACCAAGAACAACCCGGTGCTCATCGGCGAACCCGGCGTCGGCAAGACCGCCGTGGTCGAGGGCCTCGCCCAGCGCATCGTCAACGGTGACGTGCCCGAGGGCCTGCGCGACAAGGTCGTCTTCTCCCTCGACATGGGCGCGCTGCTCGCCGGCGCCAAGTACCGCGGAGAGTTCGAGGAGCGGCTGAAGGCCGTGCTCAACGAGGTCAAGTCCGCCCAGGGAGGCGTGCTGCTCTTCATCGACGAGATGCACACCCTCGTCGGCGCCGGCAAGGCCGACGGCGCGATGGACGCCGCCAATCTCCTCAAGCCCATGCTGGCCCGTGGCGAACTGCACTGCATCGGCGCCACCACGCTGAAGGAATACCGCGAGCACGTCGAGAAGGACGCCGCCTTGGAGCGACGTTTCCAGCAGGTGCTCGTCGAGCCGCCCTCCGTGGCCGACGCGGTCTCGATCCTGCGCGGGCTCAAGGAACGGTTCGAGGTGCACCACGGCGTGCGCATCGAGGACGCCGCGCTCGTCGAGGCGGCCGCGCTCTCCGACCGTTACATCACCTCCCGGTTCCTGCCCGACAAGGCGATCGACCTCGTCGACGAGGCCTGCGCCCAGATCCGCACTGAGATCGACAGCGTGCCTTCCGAGCTCGACGCGCTCAACCGCCGCGTGCTCCAGCTGGAAGTCGAGGAGAGCGCGCTGAAGGACGAGTCCGACGAGCCCTCCAAGTCGCGACTGGCCGCGTTGCGCAAGGAGCTCGCCGCCGCCCGCGAGGAGCAGACCGCCCTCCGCGCCCGCTGGACCGCGGACAAGGAGGCCGTGACCAAGGTCCGCACCGCCCGCGCGAAGCTCGAGGACGCCAAGGCCGACATGGCCAAGGTCGAGCGCACCGGAAGGCTGGAGGAGGTCGCGAAGCTCCGCTACGGAGTCATTCCTGAGCTGGAGAAGGAGGTCGCGAGGCTCGAGGGCGCCGCGAAGTCCGCCACGGGACTGTTCCGGGAGACCGTCACGCCCGAGGAGGTCGCCGAGGTCGTCGCCCGCTGGACCGGCGTGCCCGTGAGCAAGCTGCTCGAGGGCGAGCGCCAGCGGCTGCTGAAGCTGGACGAACGTCTCCGGGCCCGCGTGGTCGGCCAGGACGAGGCGGTGCGCGCGGTCGCCGAGGCCGTGCAGCGCGCCCGCGCCGGCGTCCAGGATCCCCGTCGCCCCGTCGGCTCCTTCCTGTTCCTCGGTCCCACCGGTGTCGGCAAGACCGAGCTGGCCAAGGCCCTCGCGGCCGAGCTCTTCGACGGTGAGAAGGCGATGATCCGCCTGGACATGTCGGAGTACATGGAGAAGCACGCCGTCTCCCGTCTCGTCGGCGCCCCGCCCGGGTACGTCGGGCACGAGGAGGGCGGACAGCTCACCGAGGCCCTCCGGCGCCATCCTTACGCCGTCGTGCTCCTCGACGAGGTCGAGAAGGCGCACCCCGAGGTCTTCAACATCCTGCTCCAGGTGCTGGACGACGGACGTCTCACCGATTCGCAGGGACGCACGGTGGACTGCCGCAACGCCATCTTCATCATGACCTCCAACATCGGGAGCCGTCATCTGGCGGACCGCGCCGGGCTGGGCCTGTCGGAGTCGGTGCGCGAGGCCGTCATGGCCGACCTCCGTTCCCACTTCCGCCCCGAGTTCCTCAACCGCGTCGACGAGGTGGCCCTGTTCAGCCCCCTGGGCGAGTCCGAGGTCCTGGCCATCGCACGCCTGCTCGTCGACGGGCTCAACGCCCGCCTCGCCGCGCGTCGCATCCGGCTCGACTTCACGCCGCAGGCCCTCGCCCGTCTGGCCGACAGGGGCTTCGATCCCGTCTACGGCGCGCGGCCTTTGCGACGGCTCCTGCAGCGCGAGGTGGAGACGCCGCTCGCGAGGATGATGCTGGCGGGAGAGGTTCCGGACGGCGCCTCCGTCGACGTCTCGCTCGTCAAGGCGGGCGCGCTGGACTTCCGTCCCCGACCCGGCGGGTTTTCGGATTGAAGGCGCCCCCGCGCCGCTGAATCCTCCGGCATGACCGCCAGCCGCATCCGCTGCGGGGTCGCCGGCACGGGTTCGCTCGGCCAGCACCACGCCCGCATCTACGCCTCCCTGCCCGGGGCCGAGCTCGCGGGCATCTTCGAGCCGGATGACGCCCGGGCGGCCGAGATCTGCGGACGTCACGGCTGCCGGCGGTTCGCCACCCTCGAGGAGATGGCCGAGCGCTGTGACGCCGTGAGCGTCGTCGTGCCCACCAACCATCACGCCGCCGTGGCGCTGCCCCTGCTCGCCAAGGGCGTCCACCTCCTCATCGAGAAGCCCCTCTGCGTGACCATGGAGGAGGCGGCCCGCATCCTCGACGCCGCCGCCAAGGCCGACCGCATCGTGCAGGTCGGGCACATCGAGCACTACAACCCCGTGATGTCCTTCCTGGAGAAGGCCGTCAGCGAGCCCCGTTACATCACCGCCGAGCGCCTGGCGCCGTTCACGCCGCGGGGCACCGAGGTGGGCGTGGTCCTCGACCTGATGATCCATGACATCGGCATCGTGCTCCAGCTGGCGAACTCCCCGGTCGAGCGCATCGATGCCGTCGGCGTCTCAGTGGTCACCCGCACCGAGGACATCGCCAACGCCCGCATCGCCTTCCGCAACGGCTGCGTGGCCAACCTCAGCGCCAGCCGCGTCTCGCTGAAGAAGAACCGGGAGATCCGGGTCTTCCAGACCGGCGGCTACCTCTCCATCGACTTCATGCAGCAGAAGGGGCACACGGTGCGCGTCGATCCCGCCGCGGAAGGCGGTTTCGCCAAGGAGGACCTGCCGATCGAGAAGGGCGAACCCCTCGCCATCGAGCTCGGCTCCTTCGTCGCCTGCGTGCGCGACCGCGCCACGCCCAAGGTCGGCGGCGAGCTGGGCCGCACGGCCCTGGAGGTCGCCCTGCGCATCACCGAGCAGATCCGCGCCGGCATGGCGCGCCGATGAGCGCCTTCCCGGCCATTCCCGCGGAGTTTCCCCGTCCGAGGGCCGGAGGAGTCGACGTGCTGGTCGTGGCTGGAGAGCACTCCGGCGACCAGCATGCGGCGGAGGTGGTGCGCGCCCTCGCCGCCGCGAGGCCCGGTCTGCGCGTGGCCGCCTTCGGCGGGCCCCGCCTGCGCGAGGCGGGCGCGCAGCTGCTCCTCGACATGACCGCCTTCTCGGCCGTCGGACTCATTGAGGTGGTGTCCGCCTATCCCTTCTACCGGCGGCTCTTCGGGGCCATGCGCGCCTGGACCCTGCGCTGGAGGCCGTCCTTGGTCATCCTCGTCGACTATCCCGGGCTCAACCTCCGTCTCGCGTCCGAACTGCGCGTCGCGGGCCTCTCCCGTCAGGGCGGGGGCGAGACCGCCGTGATCCAGTACGTCAGCCCCCAGCTGTGGGCCTGGAAGCCGCGGCGTCGCTTCCCGATGGCCCGTGATCTTGACGCCGTCGGCACGATCTTTCCGTTCGAAGTCGGCTGCTACGCCGACACGACCCTGCCGGCGACCTTCGTCGGGCATCCGTTCGTGAACGAGGCGCACGTCCCTCCGGTGCGCCACGATCCCGACGGTCCGGTGCTGCTGCTGCCTGGCAGCCGTCCCAAGCCCGTCCGCAAGATCTTCCCCTCCCTGGTCGAGGCGTTCGCCCGATACCGGCGCCACGACCCGAAGCGGCGGGCGCTCGTGCTTCATACCGGCGGCGCGGTGCACGCGGAGCTTTACCGCCTGCTGGCCGAATATGGCGAGGCCGCGAAAGGCGTCGACCTCCGGCCGGTGGGGGAGGGGCAGGCCGGTGGCTGCGCCGCGCTGGTGAGCTCGGGCACGATGTCGCTTTCGGTCGCGCTTGCGGGGATTCCCGGAGCCGTGGTCTACCGTGCGAACGCGCTGACCTGGTTCCTCGGGCGCAACGTCGTCGCGCGCGGCGTCGACCGCCTGGGCATCGCCAACATCCTCCTCCGACGTGAGGCGTGGCCCGAGTTCCTGCAGTCCGCCTGCGAGCCCGAGGCGCTGGCCGTCCGGCTCCGCGCCTGCGTCGGAGCGCCCGAGCCGCGCGAGCGGGCCCTGCGTGACGCCGCGGAGCTGCGCGAACTGCTCTCAGCCCGCCCCGGTTCCTCCCCCGCCGAGTGGGCCGCCTCCTTCCTGCCATGAGGCGCGTCGCCGTCCTGGGCTGCGGCTACGTCGGGGCGCGCGTGCTGCGTCTCCTGCGGGAGCGTGGCGTGGACGCCCTGGGCGTGGTCCGCTCCTCCGCGTCCCGTGACGCCCTCTCGGCCTCCGGCCTGCGGGCCATCGCGCTCGACCTCGACGTCACCGACTGGTCGGTCTTGCCCCGTGACTTCGATTGCGTGGTCTATGCGGCCAGCGCCGGCGGCGGCGGGCCTGAAGCCTATGCGGCCGCCTATGACGTGCGCGTCCGGCGGTCGGCGGAATGGGCACGTGCGATCGGCGCGGAGCGGTTCGTCTTCACCAGCTCCACCGGAGTCTATCGGCAGGACGGCGGCGTCACCGTCGACGAGGATTCGCCGGCCGGCGGCGACCCCGCCTCGGACGCCATCTTGGCGGGGGAGCGCGCGACCGCGGATTCCGGAATTGCTTTCACGCGCGCCTTGCGCTTCGGCGGGCTCTACGGCCCCGGCAGGCACTACCTGCTCGACGCTTTCAGGCGCGGCGAGACCGTCGTCGGCGGGCGATCCGACCATCTCATCAACTATCTGCATGGCGATGACGCGGCCTCGTCGGTGATCGCGGCCCTCGAGGGCGGGCCGCCCGGTCACCGGACTTACAACGTGACCGACGGCCGGCCTCTGACCAAGGCTGACCTGGCCCGATGGATCGCCTCGCGGCTTGGTCTGCCGCCGCCCGCGTTCGTGCCCGAGGCCGAGGCCGGTCCCCGCATGCGCAAGGGCGGCAGGACCCAGCCGAGCCGCCGCGTCGACTCTTCCCGGATCCTGCGTGAACTGGGCTGGTCTCCGCGGTTCAGTGACGTCCGCGCCGGCCTGGAGGCCTGCCTGGCGGGGGGCGGCGTCACCGGTCCGTAACACGACGGACGCCTCACCGTCTCCATGGCGTGACGCGTTCTTCACGTCACGGCCGTCATTCTGACATGACGCCGTGAGAGGATGTCCGTGCTCAAACGCACCACCGATCCATGAACAACATCCTCAAGTCCACGCTGCTGGCGGCCTCCGCCCTGGCGGTCATCCCCGCCGGCGCCCAGGAGCGCAACCCCGCCTTGGACCTTCTCGTCAAGAAGGGCATCATCACCGCTGAGGAGCGCGCGCAGGCCTTGCAGCAGGCCGCCATCGCCAAGCTCAACTCCCCCAAGGAGACCGCCTGGTATGACAAGCTCTCCATCGACGGCTACACCCAGGTGCGCTTCACCGAGCAGCTCAACGACGCCGCCTACCTGACCGGCGGCCTGCCTGCCGACCGTTCCGTCGGCTCCACTGAGTCACTCATCATCCGCCGCGGCCGCTTCAAGATCGCCGGTGACGTCAGCCCTCGTCTTTACGTATATTCCCAGCTCGACTTCGCCGCGAACAACGGCGGCTCGACCTTCGCCCTTCAGGCCCGCGATCTCTATGCCGACATCGCCCTCGACGATTCCAAGGAGCACCGCGTCCGCATCGGCCTCTCCAAGGTCCCCTACGGCTGGGTGAACCTCCAGTCCTCGCAGAACCGGCTCGCGATGGAGCGGCCTGAGGCCCTCAATTCTGCGGTCGAAGGCGAACGCGACCAGGGCCTCTACTACATGTATGCCTCCAAGGAGTCCCGTGACCTCTTCAAGTCCCTCGTGAAGGACGGCCTCAAGGGTTCCGGTGACTACGGCGTCTTCACCGTCGGCGGATTCGGCGGCTCCGGTCTCAACCGTGCCGACAACAACGGCGAGCCCCATCTGATCGCGCGTCTCAGCTATCCTTGGAAGTCCGCCAGCGGCCAGATCTATGAAGCCGGAGTCGGAGCCTACACCGGTCGCTTCAAGGTGACCACCGACGGCGTGCGCACCGCCAACACCCTCGCCGCCTACCCTGGGGAAGTCTCCGACGGCTTCAAGGACCGCCGTGCCTTCGCCACCTTCGTGATGTACCCCCAGCCCTTCGGCATCGAGGCCGAGTGGACCACCGGTCAGGGACCCCAGATGGATGACGCCGCGACCATCGTGAATCTCGGCTCGCTCCAGGGAGGCTACATCCTGGCCAACTACCGGATCGTCTCCGGCCTCTCCGAGTACATCCCCTTCATCCGCTGGAACTACTTCGACGGCGCCCGCAAGTTCGCGACCAACGCCCCGAAGATGTGCGTGAACGAGATCGACATCGGCGTCGAGTGGCAGTGGCGCAAGGAGTGCGAGCTCACCCTCATGTACACCATGTCCAACGAGCGAAGCAACAGCAGCACCACGGCGCCGGCGATCATCACCGATTCCCGCCGCCTCGCCCTCCAGCTCCAGTTCAACTACTGATCCGCAGGCCGGTCTTCATGGCAGGGGGCCCTCTGGGAGGAGGGCCCCTTTTTGCGTCCGCCGCCAAACGGAGAGGCCCGCCTGCGCGGGCCTCCTTTCACACGGGCCTCCGACGGCAGTTCAGATGCCGCGGTAGTTCGAGGAACCGTTGTCCAGACCTCGGGCGCGTCCCTTGAGGCGGGCGAGCTCCTCTTCCAGTTCCTTGACCCTCGCCTCGGCCTTGGCGGCCCGGGCGTTGGCCTCACGGAGCGCCGAGGAGGCGGCCTCGAGGTCGGATTCGGCCTTCTTGCGGCGTTCGATGGCGTCACGGAGCTCGGCTCCGTTGCGCAGTCCGGCGAGCTCGGTCGAGAGCGCGTTCACCTGGGCGGCGGCGTCGGCGCGCGCCTTCTCCAGCTCAGCGGCCTTCGTGACCGCCTTGGCGAGGGCTTCCTTGGCGTCCTTGGCGGCCGCCTGGGCGGCTTCGAGGTCCTTCTTGGCGGCCTTCATGGCCTCGACCGCGGCGCTGAGCTGCGTCTTGACGTCGGCGGCTTCGGCGGCGGCGGCCTTCAGGGACTTCTCGAGGTCGGCGATGCGGGCGCGGTGCTCGCCGTCGGCCTTGGTCAGCTGGGCATTGCGCACATTGGCGGCGTTGAGCGCGGCCTGGGCCTTGTCCGCGCGTTCGACGGCCTCCGCTTCGCCGTTCCAGGTGACGACGGCGATGCCGGCGAAGGTGGCGGCCACGAGGGAGAGGACGATTTCGGAGGTCTTCATGCGGTGTGGACTGCAGGATGCCCGCCGGCCCCCCTTGGGTCAAGTCCCCGCCCTCAGGACAGCCGGTCCTTGTAGTCCGCGTAGCCGAAGCGCCTTACCACGTGGATCCTGCCGTCCTTGGGGTCGAAGGAGGCGATGGCCGGAAGGGGCACCCCGTTGAAGGTGGTGTTCTTGACGAATGTGTAGTGGGACATGTCCAGGAACACCAGGCGCTGTCCCGGCCGCAGGGGCTCCGCGAACGAGTAGTCGCCGATCACGTCGCCGGCCAGGCAGGTCGAGCTGCCGAGCCGATAGGTGTGGGCGAGCCGGCCCGGAAGGTCCCCGCCCACGATGTCCGGGCGGTAGGGCATCTCCAGCGTGTCGGGCATGTGGCAGGTCGCGGAGACGTCGAGGATGGCGATCTCCATGCCGTTGCGGACCACGTCGAGCACCGTGCCCACCAGCACGCCGGTCCCGATGCCGATGGCTTCGCCCGGCTCCAGGTAGACCTGGATGTGCTCGCCCCACTTCCGGCGGAAGTCCGTGATGACCCTGACCAGCAGGTCGAGGTCGTAGCCCGGCCGCGTGATGTGATGTCCGCCCCCGAAGTTCACCCACTTCATCCTGGGAATGAACTCGCCGAAGCGGGACTCGAAGGCCGCCACCGTGCGCTGGAGCACGTCGGAGCCCTGCTGGCACATCGTGTGGAAGTGGAGGCCCTCGAGGCCGGCCAGATCCTCGGCCGAGCGGATCTCCGAGCGCGGCGTGCCGAGCCGAGATCCGAGCGCGCAGGGATTGTAGAGTTCGACCTCCACTTCCGCGTGCTCCGGGTTCACGCGCAGCCCGAAGGAGACCTTGCGGGCGGCGGCGAGCCCGCGTTCGCGGAAGCGCCGCCACTGCGAGGGTGAGTTGAACGACACGTGGTCGGCGACCCGCAGCAGCCGGTCGAACTCCTCGTCCTTGAAGGCGGGCGAGTAGGCGTGCACCTCGCCGCCGAACTCCTCGCGGCCCAGCAGCGCCTCGTGGATCCCGCTGGCCGTGGTGCCCGCGAGATACTTCGCGACCAGCTTCGCCTCGCTGAACTGGGCGAAGCCCTTGAGGGCGAGCAGCACCTTGGCGCCGGAGCGGTCCATCACCGAGCGCAGCGTCCGCAGGTTGTCCTCCAGCAGCCCGCGATGGAGCACATGGCAGGGGCTCGGGACCTGCGAGAGGTCGATGCGGGAGAAGGCTTCGGTCAGCGCGTCGGACACGCCGGCAGGGTTGTCCGCGCGACGGAGGGGCGCAAATGAAAAGCCCGCCTCGCGGCGGGCTTCCGGCCGGTCAGACCGGCAGCTCCTTCACGTGCCACGGCAGTCCGCGCACGTTGAGCTCGGCCATGAAGGGATCCGGATCCATCTCCTCCATGTTCCAGACGCCCGGCTTCAGCCACTTGCCGGACGCGATCATGGCGCCCCCGATGGCGGCGGGCACGCCCGTCGTGTAGCTGATGGCCTGGGATTTCACCTCCGCGTAGCAGGCCTGGTGGTCGCAGACGTTGTAGATGAAGACCTTGCGCGGCTTCCCGTCCTTCACGCCCGTGATCTCGCAGCCGATGCAGGTCTTGCCCTTGGTGCGGGGGCCCAGCGAGGCGGGGTCGGGGAGCAGGGCCTTGAGGAACTGGATCGGCACGATCTTGTGGCCCTGGAACTCGATGGGGTCGATGCGCGTCATGCCGACGTTCTCGAGCACGCGCAGGTGCGTGAGGTAGCGTTCTGAGAAGGTCATGAAGAAGCGGATGCGCTTCAGGCCGCGGATGTTCTTGGCCAGCGACTCGAGTTCCTCGTGGTAGAGCAGGTAGCTGTCCTTCGGACCGACCACCGGGTAGTCGTAGACCCACTTCACGGAGAGCGGATCGGTCTCCTTCCATTCGCCCCGTTCCCAGTAACGGCCGCGCTGGGTGATCTCCCGGATGTTGATCTCCGGATTGAAGTTCGTCGCGAAGGGGTAGCCGTGGTCGCCCGCGTTGGCGTCCATGATGTCGACCGTCTCGATCGAGTCGAAGAGGTGCTTCTGGGCGTGGGCGCAGAAGACGTTGGTCACCCCGGGGTCGAAGCCCGAGCCGAGCAGCGCCATGAGGCCCGCCTTCTCGAAGCGTTCGCGGTAGGCCCACTGCCAGGAGTACTCGAATTTGGCCAGGTTCGGGGGCTCATAGTTGGCGGTGTCGACGTAGTGGATGCCGGCATGGAGGCAGGCGTCCATGAGCGGCAGGTCCTGGTAGGGCAGGGCGACGTTGATGAGGAGGTCCGCCCCGAACGACCTGATGAGCGCGACCGTCGCCTTGACGTCGTCGGCGTCCACGGCGGCCGTACGGATCGTGCGTCCGGTGGCGGCCTTCACGTCGGCGGCCACCGCCTTGCACTTGTTCTCGTTGCGCGAGGCCAGCATGACCTCGGAGAAGAACTCCGGGGCCATCGCGCACTTGTGGGCGACCACGTTGCCGACGCCGCCGGCGCCGATGATGAGGACTTTCTTGCTCATGGGTGGCGTCATCATCCCGCCGCCTTCCGCGGGGGAAAGACAAAACCTCGTCCGGAACCGTGACGGCGGGGTGACGGCGCAAGCGCCCTTTCCGGGGCGACGGGCCCCTTTCGGCTGGCGGGATGGACGGGACTCGAACCCGCGACCTCCTACGTGACAGGCAGGCGCTCTAACCAACTGAGCTACCACCCCGGACAGCCGAAAGGACGTTCAGCAAACGCCCTCCCGCCCCGGGGTGTCAAACGGAAAAGCCGTCAGGCCCGGACCTGCCCGTCCCCGCTGACCTCGAACTTCCACGTGGTGAGCTCCCGGATGCCCATCGGGCCCCGTGCGTGCAGCCTTTCGGTGCTGATGCCGACCTCCGCACCGAAGCCGAATTCGCCGCCGTCGGTGAAGCGGGTGCTGGCGTTCCAGTAGACGCAGGCGCTGTCCACCTGGGCCAGGAAGGCGCGGGCCGCCTGCGCGTCCTCGGTCAGGATCGCGTCGGAGTGATGCGACCCGTAGGACTCGACGTGGTCCACGGCCTGGGCGAGCCCGTCCACGACCCTGACGTTGAGGATGAGAGCGAGGTGCTCGGTGCGGAAGTCCTCGTCCGTGGCGGCACGGGCGCCCGGCATCAGGGGCAGCGCGCGCGGGCAGGCGCGGACTTCGGTCTTACGGGCGGACAGCTCGCGGGCGAGCGTCGGGAGCAGCGTCGGCGCGACGGCGGCGTCGACGAGCACGGTCTCGGCGGCGTTGCACGCGCTCGGGCGCTGGCACTTGGCGTTGACGATGACGGGGAGCGCCTTGGCGAGGTCGGCGGCGGCGTGCACGTAGACGTGGCAGACGCCGGCGTCATGCTTGATGACGGGCATGCGCGCGGAGGCGCTCACCGCCTCGATCAGGCCGGGGCCTCCGCGGGGCACGATCACGTCGACGACGCCGCGCAGGGAGCCGAGCGCGGGCACCGCCTCGCGGTCGGTGAAGGGCAGCAGCGTGACGGCCTCGACGGGCAGGCCCGCCTCGCGGAGACCCGTCGCGAAGGACGAGGCCAGGGCGAGGTTGGTGCGGATGGCCTCGCTTCCGCCGCGCAGGACGCAGCCGTTGCCGGACTTGAGGCAGAGCGCGGCGGCGTCGACGGTCACGTTGGGACGCGACTCGAAGATGATGGCCACGAGGCCGATGGGGACGCGCCGCTTGACGATGCGCAGGCCGTTCGGCCGGCTCCATTCCTCGATGACCTCGCCCACGGGGTCGGGCATGTCGGCGACCTCCTCGCAGGCCTTGGCGATCGCCTCGAGTCGCCCGTGGTCCAGCCGCAGGCGGTCGACCATGGCTTCGGCGAGTCCTTTCGCGCGCGCGGCCGCGAGGTCCTCGGCGTTGGCCGCCAGCACGGCGGCCTCGTCGCGGCGGAGGGCCGCGGCGGCGGCGCGGAGGGCGAGGTCGCGCGTGGCGGCCGGGGCGAGCGCGACCGGGCGCGCCGCCTTTTTGGCCGCCTGGGCGAGCGCGGAGACCTTGGCGAGCAGCTCGCTCATCGGCGGCGCAGGGAGAACCTCGTGCCGATCCGCCGTCCGGCGGCCAGTTCGAGCAGCACCTTCGGGCGCCGGCCGTTCGCGATGACCGTGTCGACGCCCCCCTCGGCGGCGATCTCGGCCGCCTGCAGCTTGGTCACCATGCCGCCGACGTTGCGTTCGGACCCGGCTCCGCCCGCCAGGGCGCGCACCCGTTCGTCGAGCCGCGTGACCTTGGGCACCAGCGCGCCGGTGCCGTCCGAGCGCGTCATCAGGCCGTCCACGCCTGAGAGGATGATGAGCAGGTCGGCCTGCACGAGCGCGGCGACGTGGGCGGAGAGACGGTCGTTGTCCCCGACCTTGATCTCCTCGTCGGCGATGGCGTCGTTCTCGTTGATGATGGGCACGAAGCGCCGGCGGCGGAGCAGCAGGTCGAGCGTCGCGCGGGCGTTGCGCGTGCAGCCGCGGCTGTCCAGGTCCCAGTAGGTGAGAAGCATCTGGGCGGCGAGAAGGCCATGCCGGCGGAGGCGCCTCCCGTATTCCGACATCAGCTCGGGCTGCCCCACCGTCGCGCAGGCCTGCAGCTCGCGGGCGTCCTTCGGGCGCTTCTCGAGCCCCATCGCCGTCATGCCTGAGGCGACGGCGCCGGACGAGACCAGCACGACCTCGACGCCCTTGCGGGAAAGGGCGGCGACCTGGTCGGCGATGCGTCCGATCTGGGCGCGGTCGACCTTGCCGTCCTTGCGGGTGAGCAGGCCGGAGCCCAGCTTGATGACCCAACGTTTCGCCATGGGGGGCAGACCCTAACTGCCGCCTCCCGTCCTTGTCCAGCGTCAGAGCAGTCCGCCCTGGGCGGGGGGAGGCGTCACGCCGGCCGCCCGCCAGCCTTTTTCCGAGATGACGCGGCCCTGGGGGGTGCGCAGCACGTAGCCCTCCTGCACGAGGAACGGTTCGTGGACCTCCTCCAGCGTGTGCGCGTCCTCGCCGACCGACGCGGCGACGCTGTTCAGCCCGACGGGGCCTCCCTGGTGCTTCTCCGCGATGGCGCGGAGGATGCGCAGGTCCATCTCATCGAGTCCGTCCCGGTCGATCTCCAGCAGCTCAAGCGCGGCGGCCGTGACCGCGGCGTCGGCCTTGCCGCCCGCGCGTTCCAGCGCGAAGTCCCGGGTGAAGCGGAGGAGGTTGTTGACCACCCGCGGCGTCCCGCGCGCGCGGCGCGCGATCTCCGTCGCGCCGCCTTCGTCGAGGTCGAGCCCGAGCAGCGCGGCGTTGCGCCGCACGATCGTCAGCAGCTGGGCGCGGTCGTAGTAGTCGAGGCGCGTCTGGAGCGTGAAGCGGCTGCGCAGCGGGGCGGTGAGCAGACCGGTGCGCGTGGTGGCCCCCACGAGCGTGAAGCGCGGCAGGTCGAGCCGCACGCTCCGGGCGTTCGGCCCCTGGTCGATCATGATGTCGATGCGGAAGTCCTCCATGGCGGAGTACAGGAACTCCTCGACCGACTTGGGGATGCGGTGGATCTCGTCGATGAAGAGCAGGTCGCCTTCCTGCAGGCCGGTCAGCAGGCCGGCGAGGTCGGAGGCCTTCTCGACGACCGGTCCCGAAGTCTGCCGCAGCGGACGTCCCATCTCCTCGGCCAGGATCAGCGCCAAGGTGGTCTTGCCCAGACCGGGCGGGCCGTGCAGCAGCACGTGGTCGAGGGTGCGCCCCTCGCGCCGCGCCGCGCCGACCATCACCCGCAGCCGTTCGACCGTGCGCGCCTGCCCGATGAAGTCGTCCAGCCGCGGCGGGCGCAGCGCGGCGTCCAGGGCGCGGTCGGGCCGTGCGAGGCCCTGCTTGCCGGATCGGTCGGAAGGTTCGGGCGCGCGGGCCATGGCGCAAGGTGCCCCCGCGCGGGGCGCTTGGCAAGCAACTCAGTCCTCCGCGCGCAGCGACGAAGGCATCTCCGACTGAGGCAGGCGCACGACGTCGGCCCCGAGGCCGCGCAGGCGTTCCTCGAACTTCTCGTAGCCGCGGTCCAGGTGGTAGAGGCGTTGGACCCACGTCTCGCCCTGCGCCGCCAGTCCGGCCAGGATGAGCGCGGCGGAGGCGCGGAGGTCGGAGGCCATGACCGGCGCGCCGGAGAGCGGTCGGCCGCCATGGACCGTGGCCACCGCACCGTCCAGCCGGATGTCGGCGCCCATGCGCTGGAGCTCTGCGACGTGCATGAACCGGTGCGGGTAGACCTTCTCCGTCACGGTGGTGACGCCCGGGGCCATCAGCTGCACGGCCATGAACTGCGCCTGCAGGTCCGTCGGGAATCCCGGGTGCGGTTCCGTCACGACGTCGACGCCTCGGCGAGGCAGGCCGCGGGCCCGCACGAAGCCGGGCCCGTGGAGGACTTCCACGCCGGCGGCCTCGAGCCGGCCGAGGAAGGCGCCGAGATGGGCGGCTTCCGCACCGCGGACGGTGACGTCGCCGCCGGTGATCGCCCCGGCGGCCAGGTAGGTGCCCGCCTCGATGCGGTCGGCGATGATCGCGTGGTCCGCTCCGCCGAGCGAGGGGACGCCCTCCACCTCGATCGTCGCCGTGCCGTCGCCCGAGACGTGCGCGCCCATCTTGCGCAGAAGGTCGCAGAGGTCGGAGACCTCGGGCTCCCTCGCCGCGTTGAGGACGCGGGTGGAGCCGCGCGTGAGGGCGGCCGCCATCACGAGGTTGGCGGTGCCGAGCACGGTGCTGCCCATCGGTCCGCCCATGTCGACTTCGCCGCCGCGGGCGTCCGCCGCGTCCACCGAAACCACGCCGGCTTCGAGCGTGACCCGGCAGCCGAGCGACTCGAGCCCGCGGAGGTGGAGGTCGATGGGCCGCGGGCCGATGACGCATCCGCCGGGCACGGCCATCTCGGCGCGGCCCAGCCGTCCGACCAGCGCGCCGAGCAGGCAGACGGAGGCGCGCATCTTGCGCACGAGCTCGTAAGGCGTCCGGTGGGAGACCTGCGCCGCCCTGATGCGCCAGACGCCGGGCTCGGGCGATTCGGCGGACGCGCCGAGGTGGCGCAGGATCTCCGCCATGAAGCGGACGTCGCTCAGGTCGGGCACGCCGCGCAGCGTGACGGTCTCCGCCGAGAGCAGGGACGCCGCCATGAGCGGCAGCGCGGCGTTCTTCGCGCCCGCCGCGCGGACCTCGCCTTTCAGCGGTACGCCGCCGATGATGCGCGCGACTTCGAGCATGCGTGCCAAGAAGCGGGGGCGCCTTCGGCGCCCCCGGTGTCTTCAGCCTTCGCAGGGCCCGCCGCGGTGGCCGCGGTCGCCGCGGCGTCCGTCGCGTCCCCGGCTCCGGCCGCGGTCACGTCCGCGCCCGCCGTGCCTTCCGCCGCGATCGTCGCGACGGCCGTCGCGCTGTTCAGGTCCGCGGCCCGAGGGCACGAAGACGGCCTTGTCGGGAATGCCGAAGAGCGTCGCCAGCTTGCGCTTCAGCGAGGCCCAGAATCCGATCGGTTCCTGCACCGGGATGACCACGGGCTCGATCTGCAGCCTGGGCTTGTCCTCGCGGCGCGGGCGGTCCTCGCGGCGCGCCTGACGTTCTCCGTCATGACGCGGCTCGCGACGTTCGTCGCGGCGTTCGTTCCGTTCACGGGGTTCGCGGTGCTCGCGAGGCTCGCGGTGTTCGCGCGGCTCGCGGCGTTCACGACGTTCGCCCCGGGGGGCGGCCGGGCGGGCGGCGAGGGCGCCGGAGATGGACTCCTGCGCCTCGGCCGGATTCTCGATGACTCCGATCGAAGGGCGGGCTCCCGGGGCTCCGGGTGCGGCGGGGGCGCCGCGGGGCGTGCCGCGGCGTCCGAACTGCTTCGGGGCGGCGATGGTGCCGGGTTTGGCGGCGGGCTCGGCGGAGGCGCCGATCACGGACATCGGGGGGAGGTCGGCGTGTTCGGATTCCAGCTTGGATTCACGGACTTGCGGGGCTTCGTCGCGGTTTTCCTGGGAGGCGGACTGTTCGGCCGCGGGGTGGTGGGCTGAGTCATGCTCGTGCCCGGTGTTTTCTTCGTTGCTCATGGTTGTGGTTGTGGGACGGCGGTGCCGTCCGGGATTGCGGGCCCCCGTCGTGGGGGCGTGCCGCTTCGGCGGGGTCCTGAGGGACCGCGCCGGGTGTCCGGCTTAAGGCCGGAAGGTTCTCAATGGCCCCGCCCCGTCTTGTTCACAACCCGAAACTCGGTCAGCGGGCCTCTTCGGTGAACCTCTGTTCACGTATGATGATGATCCGCACCGAGCCTTGGTAGGCCACCGCCTCCTCGATCCGGTTGCGGATCCTCCGGCCCAGCTCGGCGGCTTCCGCATCCCCGACCTTGCCCGGATCCACGATCACCCGCAGCTCCCGTCCTGACTGGAAGGCGTAGGCCTCGCGGACCCCGTCGAAGGAGACCGCGACCTCCTCGAGGGACCGGATGCGCTGGGCGTAGCTCTCCAAGGTCGAGGCGCGTGCGCCCGGCCGAGAGCCCGAGACCGCGTCCGCGATCATCACCAGCGGCGCGTAGAGCGACTCCGCCGGCACCTCGCGGTGATGGGCCGCCACCGCGTTCACCACCCGCGGGTCTTCGCCCAGCCGTCGGAGCAGCGAGGCTCCGGCGAGCGCATGGCTTGCGCCGGCCCCGGCCTCGAGCGCCTTGCCCATGTCGTGGAGCAGGCCGGCCCGCTTGGCGGGCGTCGGGTCCAGGCCGACCTCGGCGGCCAGCACCGCGCAGAGCTGGGCGACCTCGACCGAGTGCGCGAGCGTGTTCTGGTTGGCGGAGAGCCGGAAGTGCAGACGCCCGAGCAGTTCCTCCACCTGCGGGTCCATCGAAGGCAGTCCGAGGTCGCGCACGGCGTCCCGGCCGAGCCGACGGGCGAGACGCAGCACTTCCTCCTCGGACGCGCGGACCGCATCCTCGATGAGCGCGGGCGTGATCCTTCCGTCCTTCACCACGCGTTCCAGGGCGATGCGAGCCGTCTCGCGCCGGACCGGATCGAAGCAGGAGAGCAGGGCGACGCCTGGCGTCTCGTCGATGAGCAGCGTCGCGCCCGTCGCCTGCTCGAAGGCGCGGATGTTGCGCCCTTCGCGGCCGATCAGGCGGCCCTTCATCTCCTCGTTGGGCAGCTGAACCGAGACCGCGGTCGCGTCCTGGGTCGTCTGCGTGGTCAGCCTCTGCATGGCGGCGAGCAGAGTCCTGCGTGCGGCTTCCTCGACCTCGTCCTCCGTGCGGTCGAGCAGTTCGGCCCGGAGGCGGGCGGCCTCCTCGCTGAGTTCGCCGCGCATCCTCTCCACCGTCAGGTGACGCGCCTCCTCGGGGGTGAGGCCGCCCAGGAGCAGCAGTTCCCGGCCCAGCTGGTCGCGTCGTCGGGCCAGGTCTTCCGCCAATTCCTCGGCCTCCCGCTTCTCGGTCTCCGCCCGTCGCCGCAATTCCTCGGCCTCGCGTTTCTCGCTCTCGGCCCGGGCGTGCATTTCCGCCGCCTCGACCGTGGCCTCACGTCTGGCCAGTTCCACTTCCGAGCGCAACCTGGCGTCCCTCATCGCGCCAAGGGTGCTTTCCCTCCATTTGGCCACCGCGTAGGCCACGATTGCGCCCGAGGAGAACGCCACGGCGGCGAGGATGCTCTGGTCGGCGGCCACTGGCATGGTATCGCTCTGGACCGTAGTCCTGAGCCCCTTACCCTTGCTTGCCCTGACCCGGTCGCAAGCCTCCATTTGGGACGGTTGGCCTTGCCACCCCGGCCGCGGGCGGGTTCGATGGGTCCGATGTCCCTTTCCGAGGCAGAGCAGGGCGAGGCCGTCTCTGAGTGGTGGGACAAGTTCGCCAATTTCGCCTGGAGGACGGACTGGACCCAGGTCCTCATCATCGCCGGCCTTAGCGTCCTCGGCTGGGTCGCGATCCGCTCCGCCGGTGAGGCGCGCGCGTCCCTGCATCACGAGAACCAGGCCGTCTTCATAGGCATCGGATGGGTGGCCTACTGGGCCGTGTCCTCCCTGGATTACCGCCGCCTCCATTTACACGCGCGCACCGCTTACTTCCTCACCTTGGGCCTGCTCGTTCCCGTCTCAGCCTGCGCGCTTCTGGACGCCGACCTGGGGTCGTTCATCCGCAACGTCTACGGCGCGCGCCGCTGGATGGATTTCGGCCCCTTCTCCCTTCAGCCCTCGGAACTCGCGAAGGTTGGCACCCTGCTTTTCCTGGCCGCCCTCCTCGCCCGCCTTCCGATCGGAGCCTTCGCGGCCAGCTGGCGTACGCTCGGCCTGGTGGCCGCGGTGGCCGGGGCGCCCTTTTTCTTGATTTTCGTGCAGCCCGACCTAGGTTCCGCCCTCATCTACCTGCCCCTGTCATTCGCCCTGCTGCACGTCGCCGGACTCACCTACAAGTTCTTCGCGGCGGCGGGAGCGGCGGCCCTGGTGCTGGCGGGGGTGCTGGCCGTGGATCTGACCGAATACGCCCGGGGCGTCGCGGAGTATTCCAAGGCCCATCCTGAGGAGCGTGATCCCGCCCGCAAGGTGCGGGGGCAGCATCAGGAGCGCGCCTGGTTCGTGCTGCTCAAGGACTATCAGCGCGAGCGCATCATGTCCTTCGTGGCCCCCGACGTCATCGATCCGCGCGGCCTGGGCGTGACGTGGAACGTGCGTCAGGCCGTCATCGCCGTCGGCCGCGGCGGGCTCGCCGGCCAGGGCGTCGGCAACGGCACCCAGGCCCGGCAGGGCTACCTGCCGGAGGCCGCGGCCCACAACGACTTCCTCTTCTCCGTCCTTGCCGAGGAGGTCGGCTTCGTCGGCGCCGCCGGCGTCGTGGCCGCCTTCGCGCTCCTGCTCTGGCGCGTGATACGGACGGCCCTCCGCGCCGCGGACCGCTTCGGTTCCCTGCTCGCAGCCGGCGCCGCCGCGGTGCTGGCCACCCATGTCGTCATCAACGTCGGGATGAACGTCGACCTCATGCCGGTCGCGGGCGTCCCCCTTCCTTTCCTCAGCTACGGAGGGTCTTTCGTGCTCAGCTGCTTCCTGCTCCTCGGACTGGTCCAGAGCGTGCACCGGCATTCGGCCGGCGGCGGCGAGCGCGGGGATCCTCCGGCAAACGGCCTGACGGCCTGAACCCGAGATGCCCGAACACAACGAACCCGAAGAAATCCACGAAAATTCCGAGCCGACGTCCGGCCAGGAGCCCATCGACCAGCGCAAGATCGCGGAGGAGGCCGCCCGTCGCCGGAAGGACCTCCCGCTGCTCCAGCGCATCGTCAAGCACTTCTCCAAGGACCGCGCCAACTACCGTGAGCTCGTCATCAACGGCGAGACGCTCGAGAAGCGCGTGGCCCTGCTCACCAACGGCGTCCTCGACAAGTTCGAGATCGAGCACAAGGGTGAGAACCGGATGGTCGGCGCCGTCTTCAAGGGGCGCGTCCAGAACCTGGAGGCCGGCCTGAAGGCCGCCTTCGTCGACATCGGCCAGCCCAAGAACGCCTTCCTCCACTACTGGGACATGCTCCCGGCCGCGAACGACTCCCAGGTCGAGTTCATCCGCGACAACGAGTCCGCCGAGCAGAAGCAGCGCAAGGCCCGCTACCAGGCCAAGGACATCCCCCAGCTCTTCCCCGCGGGGTCCGACATCGTCATCCAGGTCGTCAAGGACCAGATCGGCACCAAGGGCCCGCGTTCGACGACCAACATCGCGCTGCCCGGCCGCTACGTCGTCCTGATGCCCTTCAGCGGCGCCTGCGGCGTCTCCCGCAAGATCGAGGACGCCTCCGAGCGCGAGCGCCTCAAGGACATCCTCCGGTCGCTGACCATTCCCGAGGGCATGGGCGTCATCATCCGCACCGCCGGCGAGGGCAAGCAGGCGCGCTGGTTCGTGCGCGACCTGCACATGCTCCTCCTGCGCTGGCAGAAGATCGTGGAGAAGATCAATCAGCCCGACCGCCGCCCCGTGCTGCTGCACAGCGAGCCCGGCCTGATTGAGCGCACCGTGCGCGACTTCCTCACCGAGGAGGTCGACCGCATCCTCGTGGACAACGAGGAGGACTTCCGCCTCGTCCAGGAGCTCGTCGGGGAGGTTTCGCCGCGTTCCAAGGGCAGGGTGGAGCTCTACTCCGATCCGATCCCCGTCTTCGAGCGCTACAACATCGAGCGCCAGATCGACCAGCTGTTCCAGCGCCGCGTGCCCCTGCCCAGCGGCGGCGAGATCGTCATCGACGAGACCGAGGCCCTCACGGCCATCGACGTCAACACCGGCTCCCACAAGGGCGCGGGCAAGGACGGCAAGGACTACATCGTCCAGGCCAACCTGGAGGCCGTCACCGAGGCCGCCCGACAGATCCAGCTCCGCAATCTCGGCGGCCTCATCATGATCGACACCATCGACATGAAGAACCCGAAGGACCGGAAGAAGGTCTTCGACCAGCTGCGTGAGTCGATGGAGAACGACCGCGCCAAGCACCAGATCCTGCCGATCTCCCAGCTGGGCGTGCTCCAGATGACGCGCCAGCGCCACACCGAGTCCAACACCACCTCGATGTACACCGCCTGCCCGCACTGCCAGGGGCGCGGCATCGTCAAGAATCCCCGCACGGTCTCCGTCGAGGTGCAGCGCAAGCTGCTCAGCGTCATCCGGCGCCTGCGCGAGACGCACGGCCCCGAGAAAGAGCTGGAGATCAACATCCTGCTCCACCCGGTCAACCTCGAGCGCATCGTCACCGAGGACCGCGACTTCTTCCGCGACCTGATGAAGTCGTGCAGGGTGAAGCTGGGCACCAAGGCCGACCCCACCTACAGCGTCGAGTCCTTCCGGCTCTTCGACGCCTCAGGACGGGAGCTGCGCTGAGCGGCGTCCCGGCCGGAAGGCCAGCAGGCGCAGTCCGTTGAGGCACACCAGCACGGTGCTGCCCTCATGGACGGCCACGCCGACCGTCAGCGGCGCTCCCGCCGCCACGACGTAGGCCGCCATGCCGAGGGCGGCGGCGACCGACAGCGTGACGTTGACGCGGATCGCCCGTCGGGCCGCCCGGCTGAGCTCGATGGCGTCGACCAGCCGGCCGATGCGGTCGTCGGGCAGGACCACGTCGCTCGACTCGAGCGCGGCGTCGCTGCCCCGCGCCCCCATGCCCACCGCCACGTCGGCCGCGGCCAGCCCGGGCGCGTCGTTCACCCCGTCCCCGACCATCGCGACCACGTGGCCGCCCGCCGAGAGGCCGCGGATTGCGGCCATCTTGGCGTCCGGCGTGAGCGCCGCGCGGTAGTCGCGCACCCCGAGCTGCTTCGCCGCCGCGGCGGCGGCCTCCTCGCGGTCGCCGGTGAGCATGAGCGTGCGGATGCCCCGGCGAGCGAGTTCGGCCAGCATGGGCGCGCTCTCCTCCCGGATGCGGTCGATCAGCGTGACCCGCACGGAGATCGTGCCGTCCGAGGCCCAGACCTCGCTGACGATCGCGCCCGGATCGACCGCCGCCGGGGGCAGTCCGGGACAGCCCGCGAATTCCCGGGTGCCCGCGGCCCAGCGCCGTCCCGCGACCGTGCCCGAAACGCCCTGGCCTGGCGAGACCGACAGGCCTTCGACCGGCGTCATCTCCGCGCCCTCCTTCTCGCAGGCGCGGATGACGGCCGGTGCGAAAGGGTGCGTCGTGCCCGCCTCCAGGGAGAGCAGGGCGGAGAGCGAACGGACGCGGTCGGCCTCCGGCGGAGTCACCTCGATGCTCGCCACGTCGGGTTCGCCCGCCGTGAGCGTGCCCGTCTTGTCGAAGCACACGCAGTCGACGTCCGCCAGCCGCTCGACGGCCGCGCCGCCGCGGAAGAGGATGCCGTTGCGCGCGCCGGCGGCGATGGCGGCCAGCACCGCCGAGGGCACGGAGAGCACCAGCGCGCAGGGACTGAGCACGACCAGCAGGGTGAGCGAGCGGTAGAGCGCCGACTCCTCGCCGCCCGTCGCCGGCGACCCCAGGGCGACCCTCGCCGCGAAGAACGCCGCGCTGGCCGCCAGCGTGAAGACGGCGTAGCGGTCGCCCCAGCGGTCGATGGCCCGCTGGGCGGGCGCCTTGCTTTCCTGCGCCTCCCGGATGAGGCGCACGATGCGGTGCAGCGCGCTGTCCTCCTGCGTCCGTACGACCCTGGCCGTCAGCCGCCCCCAGCCGTTGAGCGTGCCGCCCGACAGCGGGTCTCCCGGCCCCTTGCGCACCGGCCGCGCCTCGCCCGTGAGCGTCGATTCGTCCGCCTCGCTCTCCCCGGTCTCGGTGCGGCAGTCGGCCGGCACCAGCTCGCCCGGCAGCACGGCCACGAGGTCGCCGGGCCGGAGTGACTCGACCGGCACCATGCTCTCCGTCCCGTCCGCGCCGATCAGACGTGCGCGCCGCGGCGAGCGGTCCAGCAGCGCCTCGATGGCGCCGCGCGACCGCTCCATCGCGTACCGCTCGATCGCGCCCGCCGCCGAGAACAGGAACAGCAGCAGCGTCGCCTCGAGCGGCTGGTCCAGCGCCCACGCCCCGCCGGCGGCGAGCAGCATCAGCAGATGGACGTCGGCCCGGCCGCCGCGGAGCGACTTCCACGCCTCGCGGGCGGCGTCCCAGCCGCCGGCCGCGCAGGCGAGGACGGCCAGCGGACGGCCCGCCGCGCCGTCCGCGGCGAAAGCCAGCGCGCCGCAGGCGCCGCACGCCGCGGCCAGGGCGGCCTCGCGTCTCCACCTCGCGGTCGTTCCGCGCGCCGCGTCCTGAGTGGTCATCGCGGCGCTGACGATGCGGCGCGCGTGACGCGCCGTCAACCGCGCGCGCGTATCCGAATCGCGTTTACACCGGGCGTCGCGCGCGCCTCGGACGCGTCGCGCCGGGGAGGGTGAAATTTCCTCTTGCGCATCCGCGCGCATCTCCTAATAAGGATGACAAGAGTTAACCGCGACGTGACGAACCGAACCGAACCCCTCAGCGAAAGTCTCATCACCGTGTCGCTTCCCGAGAAGCTCCACTCCGAGACCGTCGCCTTCCAGCAGAGGTCGGGCTTCGCCACGCTCTCCCAGGCGATCCGGCATGCGCTGGACCGCTACACTGACTCCCGTCCCGACCTGGAGGCCTCCCGGTCGCGCCAAGTTTCTTTCCGAGTACCGTCGGAGCTCCGCAGCAGGATCACCCGCCAGGCGCGCAACGCCCGGGTGAGCGTGGGGCGAATCGTCAGGGTGGCGCTTCAGGCGCTGCCCTTTAA
>JACCDY010044976.1_pt1 | contig 66346 bp, 63 predicted proteins | sample 7446391 | NCBI WGS metagenome assembly JACCDY01 (sample SAMN15323451, study PRJNA562643) | freshwater metagenome | isolation source: river surface water | place: USA:Blue River Watershed | collected 2017-08-18
AACTTGCCGCCGAGCAGCGCGAAGCCGATGGCGGTACCGAGCGCGCCGAGACCGATGAGCAGGCCCGCGGCGATCACGGTCATGCTCATGACGTCAGCGATCTGGGTGATGTTTTCCATTGCGAATCTCCGTGAGTAACTAAACGAACGAGAATCAGTGTTCCTGCACAGCCATGCTGAGGTAAACGACCGTCAGCATCATGAAGATGAAGGCTTGCAGGGTGATAACGAGAATGTGGAAGGCGGTCCAGATGAAGCCCGCGAGGAACTGCATCGGCGCCATCGCCCAAGTCATGCCGCTGGCGAAGCTGCCGCCCAGCGTCATGCAAGCGATGAGGATGAAAATCAGCTCACCGGCGTACATGTTACCGAACAGTCGAAGGCTCAGCGACAAGGGACGCACCAACTCTTCAATGATGCGCAGCAGCAAGTTGGCGGGGGCCAGCAGAATCGTGCCGACAGCGCCGTGCGCGTGGAAGGGCGCAGTGAACATTTCACCGACGAACTTCACGACACCCTTGTGCTTAATGGCGTAGTACTGGATGAGGATGAAGACGCAAATCGCCATGCCGAAGGTGGTCGAAAGATCGGCTGTGGGCACGACGCGCAGATACGGCACACCGGCCGCGTGAGCCGCCGCCGGGAGCAGATCGACCGGGATCATGTCCATGAAGTTCATTAAGAACACGAGCGCGAAGATGGTCAGCGCCAACGGGGCGATGAAACGCGTCTTGGCGGGGAAGGTTTCTTTGACGATGCCGTCGATGCCTTCGATCATCATTTCGACGGCGCACTGCAACTTGCCAGGCACGCCCGAGGTGGCACGGCGCGAAGCGCGCAAGAACACAACCAGAAAAATGATCGCGAGTAGGACTTTAAAGAAGATGCTGTCGATGTTGAGGACCATGAACGGCCCATCACCAACAGGCGCAGTCAGGTGCTGGAGGTGGTGCTTGATATAGCCCGTCATGCCTCCTGCTTCGCCTTCAGCTGCCATGCTCATTTGTCCTCTTTAATAACAGCCACGCCGACCCAGAAGCCGACCTGACCCGCCAACATGCCCAACAGAAAGGGCAGTGGCGCGAGATCCGATACATCGAGTGCCAGCCATACGGCCACCACTACCCATAACCATTTCAGACCCTCGCCGATCCACATCGCCTTCGCGATGCGCTCGGCAGGTGCCACACCCGGCGCAAACAAGCGCCAGCCGAACACGAGGTTACCGACAGCCACCACGGCGCCACCGGCTAAGGTGGCCGCGGCGTTCGAGCCATCGGTGACCGCCGCGACGATGATCGCAGCTAACAGTGCTCCAGCCAGTTGGACCGCAGCGAACCGCAGTGCCAATCGCTTTCCACGAAGTTCAGGGTCGTGTCGGGCGCGCATTGTAGATGTGCGACCCCACACCATCAATGGATGTGAGCCAAAATTCCATCGAGTTCGTCGAGGGAGTTGTAGCTGACGATCAAGCGCCCCTTGCCGCCCTTGCCCGACTGCTCGATGACAACGGTGGCACCGAGCGTATCGGAGAGGCGGGTTTCGAGTTCGCGCACGTTCGGGTCGCTGCTACCGACCGCGTGACCACCGCGTCCAAAAGCGCGGTCCGCTTCCGCAGAGCCATCATCTTTGGGGGGCGGATTGATCAGCCGGCGAACCAATGCCTCGGTTTCACGAACTGATAGGCCCTTTTTGGAAACTAATTGAGCGACTTCGATCTGTTGGCGCGCCTGCGTCAAACCGAGCAGGGCGCGGGCGTGACCCATCTCGAGCTCACGGCGATCAACCAGTTCAGCGACTTCTGGCGCGAGCTCGAGCAGACGCAGCAGGTTGCTGACGGCTGCGCGGGAGCGGCCCACGGCGTCGGCGGCCTGTTGATGGGTGATGGAAAACTCGCGGATGAGCCGATCGAGTGCTCGAGCTTCCTCGAGCGGATTCAAATTCTCGCGCTGAATGTTCTCGATGAGGGCCATCGCGATGGCGCCTTCATCGGGCACGCGCCGAACGATGGCGGGGATTTCGTTCAGTCCGGCCAACTGAGCCGCTCGCCAACGGCGCTCGCCGGCGATGATTTCATAGCGAGAGGGCCTGCTGCCCGGAGCAGCACCGGGCATCTCGATCGGGCGGACGACGATCGGTTGCACGACCCCTTGGGCACGGATGGAATTGGCCAGATCCTCGAGCGTCTCCTGACGCATATCGACACGAGGTTGATACCGACCTCGCTGCAACACATCAACCGGCAAGCGGGTCAACTCGTCACCCACGACCGGCGCGGCCCCCGTCGGCGAGGTCGGCGATGCGGGGCGAGCCGCGCTCATCTGTCCGAGCAAAGCGTCGAGTCCACGGCCGAGGCTGGGCTTCTTCTGGTTCATGCGCGCGATGATAGCGGACTCGCCGCTACCCTCGCCTCGACGCTTTCACGCGGCCGATTCTCGGACACACCGAGAAAGATCTCGCGAAAGGCGACGTAGGTCAGCGCACCGAAGAAGCAGTACAGCACCGGCACGAGCGCCGGTAAGAGCAGACCGAACAGCACCGGTAACACCACGAACAAGGCGCCAATGGCGAGCACTGCATTGAGGTTGCGGATTTGACCAGCCGCGCTGAGACGCAATGCATCCCGATAGGGCAAGTTGAGCAAGGTCATACAGGGGAATTGGAAAATCGAGGTCAGGCCCGGAATGTTGAGCCCGAAGTAACAGAGCCCGAGCGCAAAGGCGGAATAGACGAAAATCTGGCGCAGAGCGACGAAACCATCCGGACTCAACACATCAAGCGCATTACGCGAGGTGTAGAAGATGTTCCACCAAGCGACGCCAGGCTTAGCGAGCAGGACGACCCAGATGATCGCTCCGGCTATCGTGATCAAGGCCGAAAAGCGCAGCATCAGCGGTGTATGCACTCGCAACATGGTGAGCGTATCGGCTAAGCGGATGCGCGTACTACGATCGACCTGTGCCGCGATCAAGATACTGCCGAGCAGCGCAGACAAGGCGAGCATCGCGCTCAATAACGGCAGGCGATGCCCGACAAAGATCCACAAACACATTAAAAGGCCGAGCGCGAGCCATACGCTCGCTCCGCGCCAGAGCAACTGCAACGCCGAACGCACCCAGCGTCGCAACGCCCCCGGAGCCGCTTGCCGCGGCTCGAAGATCATGTGGCAGCGATGACGGGCGCCTGAACAGGCGGCGCCGCGAGCGGCACTTCACCACGCCCAATCATCTCACCTGCCAGAGCGAGATAAGCGAGTGCGCCGCGGGATTCCTTGTCGTGCAACAACGCAGGCTTGCCGAAAGACGGCGCCTCGGCAAGGCGAACATTGCGCGGAATGATGGTCCGGAAGACCTTGTCACCAAAATATTCGAGCAACTGCGAACTGACCTCATTGGCCAGGTTGTTACGCGGGTCGAACATCGTACGCAGCACACCCTCGATCTCGAGTGAGGGATTCACCGCTTCGCGAATCTGCTCGATCGTGCTCATCAGCGCCGTCAGACCCTCGAGAGCGTAGTACTCGCATTGCATCGGCACGAGCACGCTGTCCGCTGCCACCAACGCGTTCACGGTGAGCATGTTGAGTGAGGGCGGGCAGTCGATGAGGATGATGTCGTAATCCTCGCGAATGGCCTTCAAAGCTTGTCGTAGTTTGGTCTCACGACCGACCGACAGCGATAACAGCTGGACTTCGGCGGCTGTCAGATCCTGATTCGCCGGCAGCAAATCCATCGGCGGCGCTTCGATGCGTAACATCGCTTCGCGCGCCGTGCACGCACCGATCAACACATCGCCGACGCCACGCTCGATCTGATTCTTTTCGATACCGCAACCCATGGTGGCATTGCCTTGCGGATCGAGATCAATGAGCAACACTCGACGACGCGTCACGGCCAGCGACGCAGCCAGATTCACGGCGGTGGTGGTCTTGCCGACGCCCCCTTTCTGGTTGGCGACGGCGATGATGCGGCTCATGGGCGCGAGTCTAACCGAAGGACGAGCACGTGGCGCTCTTCATCGAGACCCGGTATCACCAGATCGATGTCTTGCTCGATGACCCACTCGCTCGGTAAGCCAGCGCGTTCCTGCTCGGAACGTCGACCTTTCATAGCGAGGACACGGGTGCTCGGGCCACACAGACCGCGCACCGACGTGACGAGTTCAGGCAAGGGCGCAAAGGCGCGCGTCAAGACGGTATCGAACACACCGCGTTCATCCCGCCACTGCTCGGCTCGCGCATGGATCGCCTGCACGTTAGACAATCCGAGCGTGCGCGCTGCGTGAGCGACGAAACGAACCTTTTTGCCATTCGAATCGAGCAGGGTGAAATGTCGCTCGGGTTGCACGATAGCCAAGGGCAGCCCGGGAAATCCGGCGCCGGTGCCAATGTCGATGACGCGCTCTCCCTGCAGCAACGGCGCGATCGACAAACTATCGAGCAGGTGATGGGTCACCATCTGAGCGCGATGGGTGATCGCCGTGAGATTGAAGCTGCGATTCCATCGCTCGAGCTCATCCAGCAATTGACACAGCCGCCGTGCGGTATCGCTTTTGAGCGATACTCCCAGACGATTCGCACCCGATATCAAAGAATCTTGTTCGCTCACGAGCGGATCACTTGCCGATCTTGACTACCGTGCGCCCCGTCACCGTTCCGTCGAGATAGGACTGGAATGCGCCGGGCAACGCATCGAAGTCGATGGTCTGCGTGACGATCTTTTCGAGATGTCGCGGCTTGAGGTCGGTGGCGATCCGATTCCAGACCACGAGGCGCAGCTCTCGCAGCGTCGCCGACGAGTTGATGCCGAGCAAATTCACGCCGCGCAGAATGAACGGCATCACCGATGTATGTAGCTCGGCTCCGCCGGCAAGACCGATGCAAGCGATGTTGCCCCAAGTGTCGACCGTGCGCGTGAGCCAGGTCAGCGTCTCGCCACCAACATTGTCGATGGCGCCACCGAAACGCGCGGCTTCAAGCGGTCGCTTGCCGTAGTCGATGTCTTTACGCAGCAAAACGTCCTTCGCGCCGAGCGAACGCAAATAGTTGATCGAATCCGCTTTACCCGTGACGGCAATGACCTCGTAACCTCGGTTCGAGAGCATGTCGATCGCGATACTGCCGACGCCGCCGGTCGCACCCGTCACGACGATCGGTCCCTTCGCCGGCGTTTGCCCGTTGTGCTCCATGCGATGAATCGCGAGTGCTGCGGTGAAGCCCGCGGTGCCTAAGGCCATCGCCTTGAACGCACCGAGCCCAGGTGGCATCGGAATCACCCACTCGCCCTTCAGACGGGCGTACTCGGCATAACCGCCGTCATGCACCTCGGACAGGCCGCAACCGGTTACGAGCACATGATCGCCGACCTTGCAGCGCGGATCCGCTGACGACTCGACAACACCAGCCAAGTCCACACCGCCCACGAGCGGATATTTGCGAAGAATCTTGCCGGCACCCGTCGCAGCCAACGCGTCTTTGTAATTGATGTCTGAATACAGCACTCGAACGACAACATCACCGGGTGCGAGATCATCGAGCGTCAACTGCTCGAAACGAGCAACGACTTTCTTATCAATTTCGTGGATTCGATAGGCCTTGAAGGTCATGACGCATTTCCCTTGGCAGCGGGTTATCTGGCAACGTGGGCTCGTGCGAGCCACGCGATGAGACCATCGACATTCAAACCGATATCGAGGGCTAATAGTTCATCGATTCTTTGAGCGCTCATCGTACAGCCATGAGCCTCGAGTTCGAGCAAAAGGATCTTACGGATTCGCTGCAAGAGGCGAACACGCAGATCGTCATTGGCAGCGGAGGCGGCTGCAGCCTCATCCTTAGCGGCGGTGGCAAAACCGCGGGTCATGCGCTCGAGTGCCACCGCGAGGCGCGGTAGATCTCTCACTTCGCCGTAATGTGTGAAATACGCGGCTTTCGGTTGCAAGGCGAGTATCCGATGGATCGAGTCGATCAGCTGATCAGGATCGAATTGGGTCGGTGTCGTCGTCGGAAACGCGAATGCACGACCATCGACATCGAATTCTCGGTAGGAGAGTCCGAAAGTATCACCCGTGAATACGGCCTTGGCATGATGATCAAAGAAAACCTGATGATGCATTGCATGGCCTGGTGTATGCAGAATCTCGAAAGCACGCCCCGCAAGCGAAAAACACTGACCAGGTTCAGTCGAGATCACTCGCTCGCTGGCGATAGGCACGATCTCGCCATACAGCGCGGCGAAAGCGTCTGCCCCGTATACCGCGATGGAAGCATCGACGAGCTTACGTGGATCTATCATGTGCGGGGCTCCCCGCGGATGCAGCACCGCTTTGGCGTTTGGCAAAGCGCGCATCAGCTGTCCTGCGCCACCGGCATGATCGAGATGCACGTGAGTGATGAACACCCAGTCGACCACATCTGGGGATAAGCCTAAGGATTCCAATGCGGCGAGCAGATGCGGTACAGAGCGCGAAGTGCCGGTTTCGACGAAGGCCGCTCGTCCCTCGTGAACGACGAGATGCACCGCATCGAGCATCGGCCGAACATATTCGGCATCGATTGCATGGATGCCGTTGCTATAAGTGATCACGAGGAGGTGCTCTTGTCGAGCACGTCTTTCCAGCGCTCTTCAAAAGCCCACACTTCTTCGAAACCAACCATACGACAAAAATCATCGAAGCCGAACAGCGGAACGGTGGGCGAAACACTCGTGCCTTTTTCTTTGAGATGCCGCATCGCGCCCTCGATCGCCGCACTCGCCGACAGCGCTGCGAGCGCTGGCCAGATCGCCATGCGATAACCGAGCGCCTGCAACTCCGCCTTCGACCGAATGGGCGTCTTGCCGCCATCGGACATGTTGGCGATCAGCGGGGCACGGATGCCGGCGCAAGCGCGTCGCATCTCGTCTTCGGATTGCAGTGATTCGACGAATACGACGTCGGCACCTGCCTCGGCATATGCCTGGCCACGACGCAGCGCTTCGTCGAACCCGAGCCCCGTGCGCGCATCGGTCCGCGCGATCACCAGAAAATTCGGATCCTGACGCGAAGCAACGGCAACACGAATCTTCGCCACCATATCTTCGATCGGAATGACCCGACGATAGGGCGTGTGGCCACACTTCTTTGGAAATTCCTGATCCTCGATTTGTATGGCGCTCACCCCGGCACGCTCGTAGCCACGCACCGTGTGTTGTACGTTGAGCAATCCACCAAAACCCGTGTCGGCATCGGCAATGACGGGTGCGGAGGACTTCTCCACCACCTTGCTGACTCGCGCGAGCATGTCGGTATAGGTCGCAAGGCCCGCGTCCGGGATGCCAAGGTAGGACGCTGTTAGCCAGAAGCCGGATGCGTAAACCGCATCGAACCCGACGCGCTCGGCCAGCATGGTGGAAATCATGTCGAAGACCCCGGGTGCCACGATGAACTCACCCGCATCCAATTTCTGCTTCAAACGTGCATCGGCCATGGCGCTTCCTGAAAGCCGTAGAGGGATATCCCAGAGTGCGGCAACATATCAGACATGAACACCCGTTACATCGCGCTGCTCTTGGCATGCGCAACGACTTTCGCCTCGGCACAACCGCGTCAGGAAATCGGCAATCTGGTGCTCGATGGCGTTCCCGCACATTCGCCTCGCGTCACAGCATCGCTCGATAACTGGTTGGCGGGGCGCAGCGCGAGTTTTCGCGATTTCTTGCCCGATGGCAGCATGCTGATCAGCACTCGTTTCGGAGATGCCGAGCAGATCCATCGCGTCGAGAGACCGCTTGCGGCGCGTGAACAAATCACTTTCGAAGCCGAGCCGATTTCATTGGCGCTAGCTAACCCGACGTCTGCACCCGCACAATTTCTATATGCACGCGATCGTGGCGGAGACGAAAACACGCAGTTATATCTGCACGATCTGCAAACGCGTTCGACCCGGCTGCTGACCGACGGAAAGTCCCGGCACGGTGGCGCGCTCTGGTCGCGCGATGGTCGATACCTCGCGTTTCAGAGCAACGCGCGTAACAGCATCAATCAGGATGTCTACATTCTCGATGTGGCCGGTTCGGCTTCACCGCGACTTGTCGTAGCGTCGCAAGGTCAAACTTGGCAGCCACTCGACTGGTCGCCCGATGGAACACGCCTGCTGCTACTCGATTATCGATCCGTAACCGATGCCGATTTACATGTTGCCAACATCACCACCGGCAATACGACTCGACTGCCGCTCCCAAAGAGCGGTATCGGCTCTGCGCGCTTCTCGGCTGATGGCCGCGGCGTTTGGTTTTCGGCGGATCTCGGTGAAGAGTTTCTGCAATTGCGCTACCTCGATCTTGCCGAAACGAAGCCGCGCACGCTGACCGGTGATCTGCCGTGGGATATCGATGACTTCGAGGTCGACCCCAGCGGGCGATATATCGCTTACGTCGCGAACGTCGATGGCTACAGCCGTCTCGAGTTACTAGACCTCGGTAGCAATACCACGAAGCGTCCTAGCGGTTTGCCGGCAGGACTCATCTCAAATTTGCGTTTCGATGCTCGCGGCACACAGCTCGGTCTCACCATCGAGTCAGCGACCTCGCCACGCGACGCTTGGAGCTACGACATCGAGAAAGAAGCGGCGCTGCGCTGGACCCGTAGTGAATCGGGACCTGTTGATCCGCAGCGCTGGCAGGCAGCGGAGCTCGTTCGATATCCGACTTGGGATCGCGTCGGCAAACAACCGCGGCAGATCCCGGCCTTTGTTTATACACCGCGCAGCAGCGGCCCCCATCCGGTCGTCATCGACATCCACGGTGGCCCCGAGGGTCAATCACGTCCGGGCTATAGCCCCTACCTTCAATATCTCGTGAACGAACTCGGCTACGCCGTGATCCAACCGAATGTTCGCGGCTCGACAGGCTACGGACGGACGTTCACTCAACTCGACAATGGGCGTCTGCGCGAAGATTCGGTGAGAGACATCGGTGCCTTGTTGGTGTGGATCGCGGCGCAACCGCAGTTCGATGCGAAGCGGGTCGTCGTCATGGGCGGTAGCTACGGCGGCTATATGGTGCTCGCATCACTGGTCCACTACGGCGATCGACTGCGCGGCGGCATCGACGTCGTGGGGATCAGCAACTTCGTCACGTTCCTGAACAACACGTCAGGCTATCGTCGTGATCTGCGACGCGCGGAATATGGCGACGAGCGTGATCCGTCTATGCGCGCCTTCCTGCAGCGCATCTCGCCGCTCAATCGAGCCGAAACCATTCGTAAACCGTTGCTGGTCGTGCAAGGCCTCAACGATCCGCGCGTACCCGCGTCGGAGAGTGCACAACTCGTGGCGCGCGTTCGCGGCAGCGGCGGCGAGGTGTGGTACCTCGCGGCCAAAGACGAAGGGCATGGCTTTCGCAAAAAAGCGAACCGCGACTTCTATCTGAAGACCGCGGCGACTTTTCTGGAAAAGCTCAAAGAATAGGCGTTATTTCTTTTTGCCCGGGCGGAGCGATGTCGCAAGGCCCGGTCGCTGCGCCGAATAGTAAGCAGCGAGTGCTTTGATGTCCTGCGCCGACAACTGTGCAGCAAAGCCCGCCATGATGGCGTTCTTGCGTCCGCCTTTCTTGTAGTCGGTCAACGCGCGCTCAATGTAATCGGCGTGCTGACCGGCCAGGGTCGGATATTGCGGCGTGATGCCAACACCATCGGTGCCGTGACAGGCGACGCAAGTGGCGGCCACTTCAGGCGCCTTACCAACCGGTTGCGGCGTCGCGGCAGGGGCGACGACGGGACCGGCCAAGAAGGCCGCCATGTCGACGAGATCCTGATCGCTCCACGAGGATGCATTGGCATGCATGGTCGCGTGGCTGCGCTCACCGCTGCGGTAAGCCTGCAGCGCGATCACCAAATATTCGGGATGCTGACCGCGCAATTTCGGTACGCGGTAGTTCGGGTAAGCATTTCTGTAATTCGGGATGCCGTGGCAACCGAGACAGGTGTATGCGAGACGAGCACCGCGCTCGGCGTCGGCCGTTTGCGCCCATGCAGAAGAAAATGCCGAGGCCGCAATCAAAGACAGCGCCAGAACGAACTTCGTCACCGCAACCCCCTGAAAACTGGACGATTCAAGCGTAAAACCGGCCGGAATGTTAAGGTTTCGCGCCCGGAATTACCACCGCAGCCGTCAGCGACGCATCCACATGATCGCCCTGATCCAACGTGTCTCCTCTGCCAGCGTGACCGTCGCCGGCCAGCAAATTGGCGCGATCGAGGGCGGATTACTCGCTCTGATCGGCGTTCAGCCGAGCGACACCGAATCGACCGCAGAGCGGTTGCTTCAGCGACTCATCGCTTACCGGGTATTCCCGGACGCGGCGGGCCGGATGAACTGCTCGCTGGCCGAGAGCGGTGGGGGCCTGTTGCTGGTGCCGCAATTCACGCTGGCGGCAGACACACGCAAGGGCAATCGCCCCGGGTTCAGCACCGCGGCCCCCCCGGAGCGCGCAGCGGCACTCTTCGACCATCTTTGTGCACTCGCTCGCCGCCACCATCCCGCGGTTCAGACCGGACGTTTCGGCGCCGACATGTCCGTGGCGCTCGTTAACGAAGGTCCGGTGACATTCTGGTTGCAGGTTGGCGAAGGGGCGGAAGTTTCCATCTAATTCAGGCCGGTTTGGCCTATCATCAGGCTTTCCTGAATACGCTGGATTCGCGAGGTCGTCATGGGAATCGGAATGCGCGAACTGATCATCATCTTGTTGGTGGTCCTGTTGGTGTTCGGAGCCAAGAAGTTGCGCACCATCGGTTCAGACTTGGGCGCAGCGGTACGCGGCTTCAAGAAAGGCATGGATGAAGGCGATGCGGCCGAGAGCTTGAAGCAGATCAAGCAAGAGACGGCCGACGCTGATTTTGCCGAGACGGCTAAGGCGGCGCCTGCCGCGAACGATCAGAAGCCCGCCGACCGGAACGGCTGAGGCTGCCCGCCGACTGCGGGCCGGACTTTTATATGTTCGAAGTCGGTTTCAGCGAACTGCTGCTGATCATGGGGCTCGCGCTGCTGGTGCTCGGCCCCGAAAAACTCCCCAAGGTCGTCGGCGAAATCGGTCGCTGGATGGGGCGAGCCCGCGCCATGGCGAGACAATTCCGAGAACAACTCGAAATCGAGGCGCAGGAAACGGCGCGTCGCCAAAATCAGCCGCCTGCTTCAACCCAGACCTCGAGCGCGACATCGGTGACGTCGAACGAGAGCGCAGCATCCGTTGATGCGCCGCCGAGTGATTCCCCGGTTCCGACTCCGTCGGCCGTCGAAGACTACGTCAATCGCCACCCGGATGATCCGCCGCGCGGATGAGCGATAACTCGGAACAACTGGCCGAAGGCACGCTGATTTCGCACCTCCTCGAGTTGCGTGATCGGCTGTTGCGCGCTTTTATCGCCGTGATCGTGGCCTTCATCCCGCTGGCGTTCTTCGCCAACGAAGTCTTCACTTTCGTCGCGACACCACTGATCGCGCAGTTACCCAAAGATTCGTCGCTGATCGCGACGAGCGTTATCTCGCCCTTCATGACGCCATTCAAGCTCGCCTTCTTCGTCGGGCTGTTTGTCGCAATGCCGTACGTGCTCTATCAAATTTGGGCTTTCGTCGCACCGGGACTCTACAAACACGAGAAGCGCTTTGCTTTGCCGTTGCTCGTCTCGTCGATCGTGCTCTTTTATTGCGGTATCGCATTCGCGTATTTCGTCGTCTTCCCGGTGATGTTCGAATTCTTTGCTAATACCACGCCTGCGGGCGTGCGCATGATGACCGACATCACGAGCTACATGGATTTCGTGCTGACGATGTTTCTGTGTTTCGGTTTAGCCTTCGAAGTGCCAGTGGTCGTAGTACTGCTCGTACTCACCGGCCTCGTTAAAGTTGAGAAGCTTGCCGAAATACGTGGTTACGTCTTGATCGGCATTTTCGTGATCGCGGCGCTGTTGACACCGCCGGATGCCATTTCGCAAACCATCATGGCTGTCCCGATGTATCTCCTTTACGAAGGGGGCATCGTGATGGCGCGGTTGATGAATCGCATGCGCAAAAAAGACTCGGGGGAAACTGTATGAATAATTCGAACGAAAAAACTTTTCTCGGACACCCGCGGGGTCTTGCCACCCTGTTCATGACCGAATTCTTCGAACGCTTCACCTACTACGGGATGCGCGCTCTGCTCGTGTTGTTCCTGGTAGCCGCAACCAGTGATGCGAACCCCGGCTTCGGCATGGATCGCGAAACGGCCGGCGCGATTTACGGCCTCTATACGGGCGCCGTGTTTCTGTTTTCGCTACCTGGCGGCTGGATCGCCGATCGACTCATCGGCCAAAGACGTGCTGTGTATTACGGCGGTTTGTTCATCGCCGCCGGTAACTTCCTGCTCGCCATTCCGGCAGGCCCAGCCGTGTTCTACTTGGGGCTCGCCACCATTGTGATCGGCGTTGGGCTACTCAAGCCCAACATCTCGGCCATCGTCGGCGCGCTCTACGAGGGACAACCGGGAGCGCGACGCGATGCCGGCTTCTCGATTTTCTACATGGGCATCAATCTCGGTGCGCTGCTCGCGCCGTTCATCGCAGGCACGATCGGTGAATCTTGGAATTGGCGCGCCGGCTTCTTCTGCGCAGGCGCTGCGATGCTCATCGGCGTGTTGCAATACCGCATGACCGAGCACTATCTCGGCCAGGCAGGCTTGCCGCCGCAAGACGTCAGCGATGCCGAGCGCAAGAGCGGTTGGACGCGTCTCGGCTTGGGTGGTGCCCTCGTCATCGCGCTGTCGGTATTGCTCTATACCGGTGTCATCCCCGTCACGATCACAGGGCTTGCACAAGCTTTCGCCACCGGCATGGTCGCTCTGGGTTTCCTTTTCTTTGCTTGGGTACTGGTACTCGGCGGACTCGATGGCGACGAAAAGAAGCGCGTGCTGATGATCGCCGTGTTCTTCTTGTGTGCCGCGCTGTTCTGGGCCGGCTTCGAACAGGCAGCCACCACTTTCAATCTCTTCGCACAGGATTACACCGACCGATCATGGCTTGGCCATCTCTTTGCGGATGGCGAGCACCCGGCGGCGTGGTATCAATCCGCTAATCCCATTTTCGTCGTGATCTTTGCGCCATTCTTCGCTTGGTTGTGGGTTGCACTCGGTAAACGCAATCTCGATCCGTCCTCACCGGCGAAGTTCGGTCTCGCCTTGCTGCTGCTCGGCTTCGGCTTTCTCGTGATGATGTGGGCCGCACAACTCGTCGTGTCCTCGGGCGGACAAGTCGCACCGACTTGGCTGCTGTTGACCTACATGCTGCACACCTTCGGCGAGTTGTGTCTCTCGCCGGTCGGCCTCTCGAATGTCACCAAGCTCTCGCCGAAGCGCTATCAAGGTCAGATGATGGGCACTTGGTTCCTAGGCGCTGCGGTCGGCAACGCGCTTGCCGGTCTCATCGGCGGTCACGTCGGTAGCGGTGACGCCGCTGCCATGCCGTCGCAGTTCTTGCAGATGTGCTTCATTGCGGGCGGCGCGGGTCTACTGCTGATCGTCACGTCACCCTGGCTGAAGAAACTCACGGGCGAAGCCAAGTGAGCAAGCCCGTGGAGACGACGCTGCCGCCGCAGTTGACACTGCGAGCGGTCGGACTCGCGATCGTCCTCGCGATGATTCTTGCTGCCGCGAACACCTATCTGGGGTTATTTGCGGGCATGACGATCGCTTCGGCGATTCCGGCAGCGGTCGTTTCCATGGCGGTACTACGCCTCTTAGGTGGTGGCGGCATCCTCGAGAACAACATCGTACAAACCGGCGCCTCTGCCGGATCATCGATCGCGTCCGGCGTCATCTTCACCATTCCCGCGCTTGTCATCCTCGGCTTCTGGCAAGACTTTCGCTACAGCTGGGTACTCGCCATCGCTGGTCTCGGCGGCCTGCTCGGCGTCTTGTTCTCCGTGCCGTTGCGGCGCGCGCTCATCGTCGATCAAAAATTGGCGTTTCCCGAAGGCCAAGCTGCCGCCGAGGTATTGAAGGCGGGAGAAAATCCCTCGCAAGGCATACGCATCTTGGGTGTCGGTGCGCTCGGTGGCGCCTTTGCCAAACTCGCTGCCGGCAGCGGTTTACGTTTGATTCCCGACACCGCAGCTAGCGCCGGCTTCGCAGGCAACTATCTCGCGTTCTTCGGGACGAATCTCTCGCCCGCACTGTTGAGCGTCGGCTACATCGTCGGTTTAAACGTTGGCATCGTCGTGCTCGCCGGTGCGATGCTGTCTTGGAACATCGCCATTCCCTACTACGTCGCTAACGTATTGCCGCATCAAGCTGAACTCGCCCAAGCAGCGGCCGGTCTCAATGCAGAGGATCTCGCGGGCTTTATTTGGTCAAAGCAGATTCGCTATCTCGGTGTCGGCGCGATGCTGGTCGGGGGTATCTGGGCGCTCGTCTCGTTGCGCCATTCTTTGTTATCGGGCGTGCGCAGTGGTCTGGCGGCAGCCCGCGCCAGTGCTGCTGGCCAAGTGATCGCTCACACCGAACAAGATTTACCGATGAAATCGGTGCTACTTGGCATCCTGCTGTTTACGCTGCCGCTGTGGGCGCTCTACCAAGCGATCGTAGGGTCACTCGCCGTCAGTCTGCCGATGACGATCATCATGATCATCACTGGCTTTTTGTTTTGCTCGGTGTCTGCCTACATGGCAGGTCTCGTTGGCTCATCCAACAATCCGGTCTCTGGCATCACCATCGCCACCATCCTGTTCTCGGCCGTGGTGCTGTTGGTGTTGATGGGCAAAGATAACGAGGCTGGTCCCGTCGCAGCCATCATGATCGGTGCCGTCGTCTGCTGTGCTGCCTGCATCGCCGGCGACAATCTGCAGGATCTCAAGTGCGGTTATATCGTCGGTGCCACGCCGTGGCGGCAGCAGGTGATGCTTGGCATTGGCGCAGCCAGCAGTGCGCTCGTCATGGCTCCCGTACTGAATTTGCTCGCCCAGGCCTACGGGATTGGTGTTCCTAGCGAGTCACATCCGAACCCGTTGCTTGCTCCGCAAGCGACGTTGATGGCCTCAGTGTCGAAAGGCCTCTTCGGCGGACAGTTACCGTGGGACATGATCGCGGTCGGCGCGGTCATCGGTGTGGCGATCATCGTGCTCGACGAAGTGCTGAAGGCGCGCGGTTCATCGTTCCGCACGCCGGTGCTCGCGGTCGCCGTCGGCATTTATCTCCCACTCGAACTCATGACGCCTATTTTCTTGGGTGGTCTACTCGCGTGGATAGCCGAGCGTCGTTTGCGTCGCCAAGGACTCGACGCGGCCGAGATCGAGCGGCGTCATCGCAAAGGCTTGTTGTTTGCCGCCGGTATGATCACGGGTGAAGCCCTGATGGGTATTGCCATCGCAGTGCCGATCGTCACTTCGGGTTCGGCGGATGTTCTAGCGCTGCCATCCTTGTGGCATTTCGGTGAGTGGCTCGGACTCGTGGTACTCGCGATCCTGGCAGGCTTACTCTTCAAGACGGCGATGACAGCGGATCCGTCAACGAAATCGTGACGGGCTCGCGTCGCGCGACGATCGTCACCTGTTTCGCGATCGTCTATCTCGTCTGGGGATCCACGTACCTCGTCACCAAGATCGGCGTGACGACGCTACCGCCGTTCCTTTTCGGCGCGGTGCGATTCATCGTCAGTGGCATCTTGCTCGGATGGGTAGCTGTTTGGTTCCAACGCCGACGCGGACTCTCGGTGCCGCGACTGACACCCAAAGAATGGCGTGCGGTGCTGATCGCAGGCTTGTTATCGGTGGCAGTCTCGAATGGAGGTGCGATTTGGGGACTGCAATACGTGCCATCCAATCAAGCAGCATTGCTGAACGTCTCTTCGGCATTTTGGATTCCTTTGATCGGCTTGTTTGGTGCTCGCGCGCATGCCATTGCGCCTCGCGTCGCGATCGGGCTTGCGGTCGGTTTTGGTGGAACGGTGCTCGTCGCTTGGCCAGGCCCCGATCCGTTGCCGGGCAGCACGGGTCCTTACGGTTACTGGCCAACCATCGCCATCGTCATCGGTTGCATAGGCTGGTCCGCCGGGACGATTTATCTGCGTAACGCCCTCACGTCTCTTGATCTAATGAGCTTCACCGCACTGCAGATGTTTTGCGGTGGTTTGATGCTGCTGATTCCGGCGATTCTGCACGGCGATCTCGCGCGATGGACTTGGGATGCGGGCGGTCTCGCGGCGCTCGCCTATATGACTATCGTCAGCTCATGCATCGCTTACACCGCGTATGCATGGTTATCCGTCAACGTCTCACCCGCGCAAGTCGGCACGTTCGGCTTCGTCAATCCCGTCGTGGCCACCTTGCTCGGCTGGTGGGTTCTCGATGAAATTCTGACCGGATCTCAGATCATTGGAACCATCGTACTGCTGCTCGGCATGGCGCTCATGAACTGGCCACGGAAGCCGGACAACGTGACACCAATGGCTCGATCCGGGGACCCCTGAGATCGAGTTGCGGCAGCAGTCGTCGTTCGTTCGACGGAAAATCGATCACGGCTTCGAGCAACTCCCCATCGGCGTTGCGAATATTGGTGAGCCCTTCATAGCGCATCAACACTTGATCGGCTTGTCGATACGAGACCTCGATATAGGGCGTGAACCATGCCAACACGCCCGAGAGATTCAAGCGAATGACGCTCGCGGTACTTCCCTCAATGGTCACTTCGCGATGTTTGCGAATCTTGAAGTTGTAAGTGTCCAGTTGCGAGGGGACCAGAAACGGAAAACTCACCGTTTTGCCCGCTTCAAGTTCGCGCCAGTTCAAGCGTACGAAATCGTCGAAACCCGCATCGATGACGAGATTGGGTCGTAGAGCTAACGTGGCCTCGCGCCGTGGCGCCGTGGCGTTCAACTGCGAATAAGCGCGCAAGCCCTGGGCCGTTCGACGGACGCCTTCGGCATATCCGGAGCGCGCATCGATCATGTTGAAATCGGGTGTGTGTCGCTGGCTCTGGTAACTTAGCTCTTTGCGCGCAAAGACGGGCCCGCCGAACCCACATCGATACAGCACGATGCGGTTCTCTGCTGCCGTACCCGCCTCACGAACGTAGTGCGATTCGATATAGAGAAGACGACCCGATTCTTTGGTTCGTGCATAGCCCGTCTTGACGATCTCACGCGCCGCTTGCGCAGGTATCGCCATCACGAACACCGCAGTGCACACGAGTGACGCCGTCAGTCTGAAAAATCCGTTCATCGTCGATTCAGCCTCTCCAGACCACGGGGACCAATAAACCAAGAGCCGACCCAGCTGGTCAGCCCAACGACGATGGCCGCCCATAACGCCGGCCAGAATCCGAGCAGATCAAACCCCGGGATGAGATACGCAACCAAGGAGAGCATGCCGGCGTTGACGACTAGCAAAAACAAGCCGAGTGTCACGACACTGATGGGCAAGGTCAGCACGATGGCGATGGGTCGTACGAATGCGTTCACGATGCCCAGTAGCAACGCCGACAGCAGCAAAGTCGCTGCATCGTCTATGACGACGCCGTCGACCCACTCGGCCGCCAGCCAGAGCCCGAAGGCGGCAATCACGGCGCGCAATACAAAACCAGTCATCGACTCAAGCCTCCTCGGCAAGATTGTGCCACCGCGCTATGCTCTACGTACGGTCTTCCGACCGTCGTATCGCTAGGGGGTTCCATCATGACGACTGATTACGCTGCCGTTCATCTGATCACGCTGCTCGCGCTGTTCGAGTATTTCATTTTCATGATGGCCGTCGGTCGCGCACGATACCAATACGGTGTCAAAGCACCGGCGACGAGCGGTAACGAGGATTTCGAACGGGTGTATCGCGTTCAGATGAATACGCTCGAGATGCTCGCCCTCTTCATCCCGGCACTGTGGACCTTCGCCATATTCGTGAGCGAAGCCTGGGCCGTGTTGCTCGGCGCCATCTTCATTATCGGCCGCGCGCTCTACTTCAAAGGCTACGTCGCGGCTGCCAACAAACGTAGTCTCGGCTTCAGCCTCTCGATGTTGCCAACACTCGCGCTCTTGATCGGTGGTCTCTACGGCACGATCCGCGTACTAGTCGGCTAAGTTGCGGCGGCGTCGCAGCGCCAAGATCGCCACTGGAATCAACGACCCTCCGATAATGGCGAGGGTGACGAGCCCGAAGTTATCGCGCACAAGCGGAATGTTGCCGAAGAGGTAACCACCGCCCAAAAAGACGACGACCCACAGGCAGGCGCCGAGCACGTTGTAGGTTTGAAACCGTGAGTACGACATGCGAGCCACACCGGAGACAAACGGTGCGAAGGTGCGCAAGATCGGCAAGAAGCGCGACAGCATCACGGTCTTGCCGCCGTGTTTGACGAAAAACGCTTCGGTTTGACGAAGGTATTCGACCTTCAGAAAACGATAGCGCCCACTGAATGCCGGTGGGCCTAGCCACTTCCCGATCGCGTAGTTACAGGTGTTTCCCAAGATCGCCGCGACGATCAACAAGATAGCGACGATGCCGATATCGAGCGTGCCGCTGGTATCGATGGCAACCAAAGTACCCACCGCAAACAGCAGCGAATCCCCCGGGAGCCAAGGCGTCACGACGAGCCCTGTTTCCGCAAACACGATGACGAACAGGATGGCGTAGAGCCAAACGCCGTAAGCTTGCATCAATTCGACGAGGTGCTCATCCAAATTCAAAATGAAGTCGACTATGAACTGCAACATCTCGATCATCGGCGTTCCTTGCCTCGAGTGGTGGGTGGCTCACGCAAGCTGCGCAAAGCCAGTTTGACTTCGGTATCGTCTCGCGCCGCGATCGGCGTCATGTCTGCACCTGGCAGCAGCACGTCGGGTTCGATACCCGTTTCGTCGATGGAAATACCAGCCGGTGTCACATAACGCGAAGTCGTGAGTTTCAACGCGCGACCGTCGGCTAGCGGCAAGACACTTTGAACGACACCCTTACCGTAGGTTCGACGGCCAACGAGCCGCGCGCGACCATTATCTTTGAGAGCGCCTGCCAAAATTTCGGCTGCTGATGCCGAAGCGCCGTTGATTAAAAGCACCAGCGGAACGCCCTCGAGCAATTGGCCGCGCGTGGCATCCATCCGAAAGTTCGCCTCGGCCGTTCGGCCAGTCGCGGAGACGATATTGCCTGTATCGAGCAGTGTATCGGCCACTTCGACGGCCGCCTCCAAAACGCCACCGGGATTATGTCTCACATCGAGTACGACACCGCGTAAGCGACCTGTCGCGGTCAGTTCACGCAATACCTTCTCAAAATCTTTGCGCGTCGTTTCACTGAACGAAGCGATGCGCACATAGCCGAAGCCCGGTTCGAGTAACTCGCCACTAACGCTGTGCACTTCAACTTTGGCGCGCTCGAGCGCCACGCTGACGAGCTCGGCGCTTTCGGCACGACGCAACGTCAAGCGAACCAGTGAGCCGGGTGGTCCGCGCATCTGCTCGAGTGCCGCGTTGACGTTACCGCCAACAGGCTCGTTATCGATTTGCAGAATGACGTCTCCACCGCGAATACCCGCTCGCGCGGCGGGTGAATCTGCCAGAGAGCGAACGACTTTGATGCCTTCGCCCTCAGCCGATACTTCGATGCCAATGCCAGGATAGCTGCCCGCGGCACCGCGGCGCAGCTCTTCGTACTCACGTCGATCGAGATAGGCAGAGTATGGATCGAGACCGCCGACCATACCGCGCATCGCCTGCTCAAGCAGGCGATCGGGTGTCACCTCATCGACATACTCTCGTTGCACCTGCGCGATGATTTCCGCTATTCGCCGGGATTCGCTCGCGGGCAGTTCGCGTTGGGTCACCGACGAGCCGATGATCGATTTCTTTGGGGCAGCTGGAAGATCGACGATTTCTTCGGGCGACCTCAGCAAAAACGCCGTCACGGCGGCACCCGCCACCAAGCCGGCAGCCGCAGCCAACCAGACGAAACGATGAGGCGGCGCGATACTCACGGCTGGCGAGTGCTGAACCACGGCGCCGGATCAACGGGGCGCGCCGCTTGGCGAATCTCGAAATACAACTGCGGCGCAGGGCGCCCGCCGGTGTCACCGACGGCTGCGATCGTATCGCCTGCCACGACGGTATCGCCCACTTGGCGATAGAGCTGCTCATTGTGCCCGTAGAGACTGAGGAACCCGCCGCCGTGATCGACGATCACGAGTAGCCCTAAGCCTGCGAGCCAATCCGCATACACCACTCGGCCGCGATACACCGCTCGTACCGGCGCACCTCGCTCGGCACCGATCAGCACACCCTCCCACTTCATCGAGCCAGCACGCTGCTGACCAAAGCGAGAAACGATTTTCCCAGCGACCGGCCATGCCAGCTTCCCACGCATACGAGCGAAGGGGCTCTTGTTGTCGCTCGGGAAACTGGGTGTCGTGCGTCGAAGCTGTTGCAGTAACTTTTGAAGAGCCGCTTGCTCACGCTGCAGACGCTGCAAAGTGGCCGCACGCTCCTTGGCTTCAACGTTCAATTGCGCCAAAACCGCGCCGCGCTCCTGACGAGCCTTGTCGAGCTTGGCAACTTCACCGGACTGTTCGCGCTCCAGACGGGCGATTCGCTCTTTCTCGGTTTCGAGATCGCGCTCAAGCGCCGCAATTTCGGCAACTTTGGTCTCGATCGCAGCGAGTTGGTCCGCTCGAGCGCGCCCGAAGTAGGCGTAGTACGACACGAGGCGACCCGCCTGAGCAGGATCTTGCTGATTCAGTAGCATCTTGAGCGGGTCCTCGCGGCCGATCTGATGCGCGGCGCGCATCTGCGCCGCCAGCGACGCTCGCTCGCTGGCGAGCTCTGTCTCGCGTGCGCGCTTCTGCTCCCCCAACTCCCGCAGACGCTGTTCGCGAGTCTGCCGCTCACCTTTGAGACGGCCGAGCACGACTCGAGCTGCCGACGCAGACTGCTCCGCTGCCCGGAGACTTTTCGCCAGTCGATCCTTTTCCGCGGCATCCTTCGCGACTTGAGTACGGATGCGCTCGATCTGCGAGCGCAGTTGCCGCAGTTCCGCCTCCGTTTTGGTCGCATCCTGTGCAAACCCCGTCGGCACTGCCGCCAGCAAGGTAAAAAGCAACGAAAAACAAAGGGTTCGGCCGCGCATGCGGCGAAATTGTATAATCTCCCGCATGGAAAAGTTGCCGGAATACATCGCCAACCACCCGTGGTTGGTCGGGATGGCTGCGCTCGCCGCCCTGTTGGTGCTCATTTACGAGATTCGCATCCGGCGCGACTCCTTCGCGGCCATCTCGCCACAGGATCTGATCCGTTTACAGAACCAGGGAGCCTTGGTGCTCGACATCCGCAAGCCGGAGGACCATGCCGCCGGTCATATCGCCGGATCACGCCAGATGGATTCGCACGAGCTCGTCAAAGCCAGCGACAACTTGAAGAAGTACAAGGAAAAACCCGTGGTGGTCTACTGCTACTCCGGTAGCACCGGCGCATCGGCTGCGCGCGTGTTGAACGGCCAAGGTTTCACCCAAGTCTTCAATCTGCGTGGCGGTATCAGTGGCTGGCAGTCCGAAAACCTGCCGATCTCCCGCGAGAAGAGCAAGGCTTGATGGCGAAGGTCGTCATGTACGCCACAGGCTGGTGCCCATATTGCGAACGAGCACGGGCGTTGCTCGCACGGAAAGGCGTTTCTTTCGAAGAAATCGACATTGATGCCGCGCCGTCGCGTCGTGACGAAATGATGGCGCGCAGCGGTCGCCGTACGGTCCCACAAATTTTCATTGGCGACGTCCATGTCGGCGGCTGCGACGACTTGTACGCCCTCGACGGGCGTGGCGGTCTCGACCCGTTGCTCGCCTGAGCGTCGCCTCCGTTTCTACAAACAACACTTGAACTCATCGTCTTCCACAGAGGCTCATCGACATGGCTGATCCGAATCCGACTGCAGATGGCGTTGCCGGCACCGAAGCCGACCCGAACGCTCCCGAGTTTTCGCTGCAAAGCGTCTATCTCAAAGATTGTTCTTTCGAAGCGCCGAAGGGCCCGCGCGTGGAAGGACAGTGGAATCCGAATATCAATCTCGAGCTCGATACGGCCACTGAAATCCTCTCGCCGGATCTGCGCGAGATCGTGCTGCGTATCAGCGTCACCGCCAAAAACGGCGATGCCACGGCATTCCTAGTTGAAGTGCAGCAAGGCGGTATCTTCGCCGTGCGTAATCTCGGTGAAGAAGATTATCGTCGTGCAGTCGCCAGCATCGGGCCGAACGTACTTTTCCCTTATGCGCGCGCGCAGATCGCCAATCTGGTGACTCAAGGGGGCTTTCCGCAGCTGTTGCTGCCACCCGTGAACTTCGAACTGCTGTACGCGCGCTCACGCGCTGAGGCAGCCGAAGCCCAAGTTCAAGCCGCCCAGCAACCGCTGAACAGCTGAAGACGATGACGGCCACGGGCACACCGCTGGCCGTACTGGGCGCTGGATCCTGGGGCACGGCCCTAGCGATCCAGTTCGCCCGCGCCGGCCACGAAACGCGCCTCTGGGCACGTGATGCGTCGCATTTGCAGGCGATGGCACGAGATCGTCGCAACGCTCGATATCTACCCGAAGCGCTCTTTCCAGATCAATTACACGTAGTCGATACGCTAGCAGCAGCGATCGACGGAGCCCAAGACATTCTCGTTGCTGTGCCAAGCCACGCGCTGCGAGCGTTGCTCAAAGAATTAGCCCCCATCTTGCCGCCGGATGCGCGTCTGGCGTGGGCAACCAAAGGCTTCGAACTCGAGACGGGTCTGTTGCCACATCAAGTTGCGCGGCAGGAACTCGGCTCGCAACGGGCTTTTGCGGTGCTATCAGGACCCACCTTCGCCCGCGAAGTCGGTGCTGGCTTGCCGACAGCCATGACAATTGCTGCAACCGAAGAATCCTTTGCCATTTCACTGGCACAAAGTCTCTCGTCCGCTAATTTTCGCGCCTACACCTCAACCGATATCGTGGGTGTAGAAGTCGGTGGCGCCACCAAGAACGTATTGGCGGTCGGCGCTGGTCTCGCTGACGGTCTTGGGTTTGGTGCGAATACGCGTGTGGCGCTCATCACGCGCGGCTTGGTCGAAATGACGCGCCTCGGTGTCGCGCTCGGCGCGCAAAAAGAAACCTTCATGGGTCTCGCTGGCCTCGGCGATCTCGTGCTGACCTGCACCGACGACCAATCGCGCAACCGTCGTTTCGGTTTGCTGCTGGCCGCTGGTCGCAGCGTCGAAGCCGCCTTGTCCGAGATTGGCCAAGTCGTGGAGGGATATCTCGCCGCCCGTGCCGTGCGACTGGTCGCACAACGGCACGGTGTCGACATGCCCATCTGCGACAGCATCTATCGAACGCTCTACGAAGCGTTGCCACCGCGTGAAGTCGTAAAGAGTCTGATGTCGCGACCGATCAAAGCAGAGTTTGACTAGAAGGGTTTGCAAAGTCGTTTTGTCGCCAAGCTTCATAGAGCACGAGCGCGACGGAATTCGACAAATTGAGGCTGCGATTACCCTCGCACATCGGAATACTGGCGATCGCGTGAGCACCAAACTCGGATTTCAGTTCCTCCAGAACCGCTGTCGGTAAACCGCGCCGTTCGGAACCGAAGAGCATCACATCACCGGGGCGCCAATCGATCTCGTCGTATCGGCCCGATCCGCCCGTCTCGATGGCGAACCAGCGCCTCGCGCCGTTTTGCGTCAAAGCGGCACGACACGCCGCGAAGTGCTCGTGAAGGTGTACGGCTGCCATCCAACGGTAATCGAGACCTGCGCGTCGCACCGATCGACGATCAAGATCGAAGCCGATCGGCTTGATCAAATGCAGGTGTGCGCCTGTGTTGGCGCAAAGCCGAATCACGTTGCCGGTGTTGGGTGGTATCTCCGGCTCGAACAACACGATATGGAACATGCGCGCATGGTAACGCCCTCACCCTATAATCGGCGTATGTCCAGCTCCGTTGCCGCCAGCCCAGCCGCCTCGCTGCGCTACCGTTTTCTCGGTCTCGACTTCGCCTCACCCATCGTGCTGCTCTCAGGCTGCGTGGGTTTCGGCGAGGAATACACCCGCATCGAGGGTTTTTCTAACACCGACTGTGGCGGCGTCGTTCTCAAGGGCACGACCCTAGAGCCACGCTTGGGCAATCGACCACATCGCGTCTACGAAACTCCGATGGGGATGCTGAACGCGATCGGGCTCCAGAACCCAGGCACCGACCATGTCGTCAGCCATATTCTGCCGACACTCGATTTCAGCGAAACACGATTCATCGCCAACGTATCCGGTTCGACCATCGAAGAATACGCCGAGGTGACACGTCGTTTCGACGACTCTCCGATCGATGCGATCGAGATCAACATTTCCTGCCCCAACGTCAAAGAAGGCGGTGTGGCTTTCGGGAACTACCCTGAGATGTCAGCCCGCGTGGTCGCAGCCTGTAGGGCAGTAACCCGTAAACCCATCATCACCAAGCTGTCGCCCAATCAGACGGATATCAAAGAAAATGCTCGGCTCTGTATCGAGGCCGGTAGCGATGGATTGTCGGTGATCAATACCATCATGGGTATGGCGATCGATGCAAAAACTCGAAAACCCATCATCGGCAACGTTCAAGGCGGACTATCAGGCCCCGCTATCAAACCGATCGCACTACTCAAAGTGCATCAGGTATATGACGTGGCTCGCAAGCACCAGGTGCCGATCATCGGCCAAGGCGGCATCACCTCGGCGACGGATGCCATCGAATTTATCATCGCGGGCGCGAGTGCCGTAGGCGTCGGCACCTCGCTCTTCTACGATCCGATGAGTTGCAAGAAAATCAACGCGGGCATTGCGGATTATTTACAAGCCAACGGCTATTCGAACGTCACGGAGCTTGTGGGCTCGTTGCAGATTTGACGTAGACCCTCTGCGTCGGATACGCGAACTCGATGCCATTGGCGGCAAAGTCCGCGTGAATGCGTTTATTCACCGCATCGACGATCTTCAAAAATTTGAAACGCGCATCGGCCGGATCCGGTACGAAATACACGATTTCGAACTCCAGCGCCGAAGCGCCAAACTGACGAAACAGGCAGTACTCAAAGCGCGTTCCCGGTACGCCCGCGATGGCGGCCTCGACGAGGTTCGGTACCTGACGTAATTTTTCCGGCGTGGTTTCGTAGGCGATGCCGAGTACGAACAAGGAGCGCCGCTCTGGCATTCGGCCCATGTTGCGGATACGAGATTTGAGGATGTCGGCATTCGACATCACGATCTGCTCGCCCGATAGGCTGCGCAAGCGCGTGCTCTTAACCCCGATTTTCTCGACCGTACCGTCGATGTCGTCTATGCGCAGCCAATCACCCACCTCGAATGGTTTGTCGAGCATGATCGACAGTGACGCCAACAAATCGCCGAGAATGGTCTGAACAGCGAGCGCGATCGCGATACCACCGACACCGAGGCCGGCAACAAGCGCAGTGATGTTAACGCCCAGGTTATCGAGCGCAAGCAAGACCGCGACGGCAAAGATCACCACTCGCGCAACGAAGAGGCCAATGTCGAGCGCCGCATTTTCGGATACGCCGCCCGCGCGCTCGGCAGCTTGGCGCTTACGTTGTTCGACGAAGAAACTCGCCGCCGCAACGCCCCATAAGGCTGCTTGGAACCAGCCCGCGAAAACGATGACACTGAGGGAAATTCGATCGAGCCGCGGTGGCAACTCGAGAAAGCGCATCGCGAAATAGAGAGCGACGACGAACAGAAACACGCTGCGCGTGCGCTTGATCAACAACAACACGAGCTCGATCGAGGCGGCCTCGGTCAAGCCGCGCAGCTTGCGCGCGCGCGACAACAGAAAAAGTCGCAGGAACGGCAGCACCGTAAACGTGACGGCAAATGCCAAGGCCGCTAAAGCCCATTGGGACAACGGGTTGCCGTAGAAAACCTGATTCAGCCAGTCCATCGTCCAACCTGCCATCGATTATGCCGCTGCGTCGTCTGAACCCTCCGCAGCATACTCTTCCATGGCCAGTTCTTTAAGTTTGCGTGTCAACGTATTGCGACCCCAACCGAGTAGCTTGGCGGCCTCTTGTCGATGACCACTCGTGTGACGTAACGCCACTCGAATCAGTGTTCGCTCGAATTCAGGCAAGGCAGTATCGAGTAGCGGTGCGGCATCACGGCGCAGCGACTCGGCTTCGGCCCAGGCTGCCAACACCTGTGGCCAACCCTCAGCGTCAGCCACCGCGCTCGCACCGCGAATTTCGGTTGGTAGATCCTCAAGACGAATCTCGCCACCGGGCGCTAGGACCGTCAACCGACGACAGAGATTCACCAGTTCGCGAACGTTACCTGGCCACGCATAGGCTTCGAGCGCCGCACGTGCATCAGCGGCAATCCGCTTGCGCTCCACGCCCAGTTCAGTCGCAGCCACGCCCAAATAATGTTCGAGCAGATCCGCTACGTCCTCGCGTCGCGCACGCAAGGGCGGCAGTTCCATGCGAATGACGTTCAGACGATGAAACAAGTCTTCGCGGAAAAGACCGCGCGAGACCCGATCTTCGAGATTTTGATGCGTTGCTGCGATCACACGCACATCGACACGAATCGGCGACTGACCGCCTACCCGATAGAACTCACCCTCAGCGAGAACCCGTAGCAAGCGAGTCTGCAAACCGGTCGGCATATCACCGATCTCATCGAGAAACAGCGTGCCGCCATCGGCTTGTTCGAAGCGACCGCGACGCAAAGCATCGGCGCCCGTGAAAGCGCCTTTTTCGTGACCGAACAATTCGGATTCCAGCAGCTCGGAAGGAATCGCCGAGGTGTTGAGTGCGATGAAAGGCTTGCCGGCGCGCGGGCTATGCTCGTGCAAAGCGCGCGCGACGAGTTCTTTGCCGGTGCCCGACTCGCCGGTGATCAATACGCTGACAGCCGAACGTGATAATCGACCGATGGCACGAAAAACCTGCTGCATCGCCGGTGCCTTACCCAACAACTCGGGCATCGGCGTGTCGTCACTGCGGCCCGACACAGGCTTGGCGGCGCTCTCTGCCGCGCGACGCACGAGCTCGACCACTTGATCGATATCGAACGGCTTCGGCAGATACTCAAACGCGCCACTCTCGTACGCTGAGACGGCGTTATCGAGATCCGCATGCGCCGTCATCACGATGATGGGTAACTGCGGACGCGTCTCGTGCAGACGACGCACCAAATCGAGACCGGATAATCCCGGCATGCGGATATCGGTCAAAAGAACATCCGGTGCATCCCCACGCAAAGCTTCGAGTGCCGGCTCTGCCGCCTCGAAGACTCGCGGGGTCATACCGCCGCTTTTGAGCGCCCGCTCGAGTACCCAACGGATGGAGGCATCGTCATCGACCAACCAAACGCGCAGCGCAGAGCTCATGGCGATGTCTCCAACGGTAACAATATGCGAAACACCGTACGGCCCGGTTCACTTTCGAATTCGATGACGCCGCCGTTTCGATTCACGAGTTCCTGCGAGACAGCGAGACCCAGCCCAGTGCCGTTTGGCCGAGCGGTTACGAGCGGGAAGAACAGGCTGCTTCGAATGGCATCGGGGACGCCTGGGCCGTCGTCTAACACCTCGATACGCGCAGCCAAACGATGCCGCACGAGTCCGATATGAATGTGCGAAACCGCTCGTGTCCGCAAAATGACGCGGCCACGACTACCGACCGCCTGCAACGCGTTACGACTCAAATTGAGTAGTGCTTGAACCATCTGGTTTCGATCAAAGCGTCCTTCCGGAACGCTTGGATCGTAGTCACGCTCGATGATCACGCCGTCGCCGGCCTCCGCTGCGATCAAACGAAATACGTGCTCACACACCTCATGAATATTGAGCAGCTCCTTCTGTGAAGGGCGCGCCGAATGGGTCATCGTGTCGACGAGCGCTGTTAAGCGATCGGCCTCGGCGATGATGACATCGGTGTACTCGCGCAGTGCCGGATCCGGCAGCTGCCGAGCCAACAACTGCGCGGCGCCACGCAAACCGCCGAGCGGATTTTTGACCTCGTGCGCCAATTGGCGTGTCATCATTCGGCTGCTCTCGAGACGCGCACGGAGTTCGTTGTCACGGTTGAGTCGTGTGCGCGGTACTGCGTCGATCATCTCGAGCAACAAGCGACGTTGCCCGCTCGCTGTATCGATACGCGTAATACTCAGATCGACGACATGTGGTTCGCGCGGTGTCCCTGCGGGTCGCAATGACAATTCGAATTCGCTGAAGGCTTCGCCGTGCTCCAATGCCCGGATCAGCAAGCCCTGCAAGCCGTTGGTGTCGGCAAAGAGTTCGGTGAACAACTTGCCCCGCGCCTGATTGAGCCCGATCGCCATGAAGCCTTGAGCAGCCATGTTGGCGTGCAAGACGTGGAGACCGGCGTCGAGAAGAACGACGCCGGTCGCCAACGCATCGAGCAGTTCGGCGGAATCGTGATGCGCAGCGAACGACTCGAAGAGACGTTCAGCGGCCATAGGCTCTGCTGCGCATCACGCAATCATCCTCAGCAGCTGTAGTACAGATCGAGCTCGACCGGATGCGTGCTCATCCGGAAGCGAGTGACTTCCTGCATCTTGAGGTTGATGTAAGCGTCGATCACATCGTTGGTGAAGACACCGCCACGGGTGAGGAACTCGCGATCCTTGTCGAGATGTTCGAGCGCCATGTCGAGCGAGTGACACACGGTGGGAATGTGCTTGGCCTCTTCCGGCTCGAGATCGTAGAGATCTTTGTCGGCCGGATCGCCAGGATGAATCTTGTTCTGGATACCATCGAGACCCGCCATCATCATCGCAGCGAAAGCGAAGTACGGGTTGGCAGACGAGTCGGGGAAGCGCACTTCAATACGACGCGCCTTCGGGTTCGCAACGAACGGAATACGAATCGACGCCGAACGGTTACGTGCCGAGTAGGCCAGCATGACCGGCGCTTCGAAGCCTGGAACCAGTCGCTTGTAGCTATTGGTGCCCGCGTTGGTGAAGGCATTCAGCGCCTTGGCGTGCTTGATGATGCCGCCGATGTAGTACAGCGCGAGCTCGGAGAGACCGCCGTATTTGTCACCCGCGAACAAAGCCTTGCCGTCTTTCTGCAACGACTGGTGCACGTGCATACCAGAACCGTTGTCGCCGACGAGCGGCTTGGGCATGAACGTTGCGGTCTTACCGTAGGCATGCGCCACGTTATGCACGGCGTACTTCAAAATCTGAACTTCATCGGCCTTCTTCACAAGACCGCCAGGACCGATGCCGATTTCGCATTGACCACCGGTCGCCACTTCGTGGTGATGTACTTCGACGGTCAGGCCAAGCTCTTCGCAGGCGTTACACATCGAGTTGCGAATATTTTGATAGGCATCGACTGGGGGAACCGGGAAGTAACCGCCTTTCACGCCGGGGCGGTGCCCCATGTTGCCTTCCGGATAAGCCGTGTTGCTGTTCCAAGCGCCCTGCACCGAATCGATGGCGTAAGACGAGGTGTGCATTTCATTGGTCCAACGCACACTGTCGAAAATGAAGAATTCGTTCTCCGGACCAAAGGTCGCGCCATCGGCAATGCCGGTGCTCTTCAAATAGGCTTCGGCACGCTTGCCGATCGAACGCGGATCACGCTCGTAGCCCTGCATGGTGGCGGGCTCGATGACGTCGCAACGAATGTTGACGGTCGCGTCTTCAAAGAAAGGATCGAGAACGACGGTCCCAGCGTCCGGCATCAGGATCATGTCGGATTCGTTGATGCCCTTCCAACCGGCGATCGACGAGCCGTCGAACATCTTGCCGTCACGGAACAGACCTTCGTCGACGGCCTTCGCCGGAATGGTGACGTGTTGCTCCTTGCCACGGGTATCGGTGAAGCGCAGATCGGCCCACTTCACTTCCTTATCCTTGATCATCTGAATGACGTCACTGGCGGTGGTCATAGTCGCTCCGTACAAATATCGGGAATGGGAAACTTAACGCCCAATCTTGATGCAGAAAACGTGCCTGCGGCCTATTCTGCTGCACAGTCAAAGGCTTAGTTCGATCAATCGATCTTGAGCGCGCCCGAAAACGCACCAGATTGGCGCATCATAAACTAAATTGCACTTAAATGGTGCGTAAGCGGAGGTCTCCCGCTGGAGGGCTATACTTGCGAGCCATCACCGGCGCTGCTAACGACCCGTTTCATGCCTCGCACTTTTCAAGAACTGATTTTTGCCCTGCAGCAGTACTGGTCAGACCAGGGCTGCGTCATCCTGCAACCGTACGACATGGAGATGGGGGCGGGCACCTTTCACACGGCGACCTTCCTGCGTTCGATTGGCCCGGAACCTTGGAGCGCAGCCTACGTGCAGCCCTCGCGCAGACCGACCGATGGTCGTTATGGCGACAATCCTTTTCGTTTGCAGCGGTACTACCAGTTTCAAGTGGTACTGAAGCCCTCTCCGCTCGACATCCTCGACAAATATGTCGGCTCATTGAAGATGTTGGGTTTCGATCCGCTCACCCACGATATTCGCTTCGTCGAAGATAACTGGGAATCACCGACGCTCGGTGCATGGGGCCTCGGTTGGGAAGTATGGCTAAACGGCATGGAAGTCACGCAGTTCACCTACTTCCAACAAGTCGGTGGCATCGATTGTCGTCCGGTCACCGGCGAAATCACCTACGGACTCGAGCGCCTTGCGATGTATCTGCAAGGCGTCGACAGCGTTTTCGACATCGTGTGGACCGATGGTCCGCGCGGCAAAGTGACCTACCGCGACGTCTATCACCAGAACGAAGTCGAACAATCGGCTTATAACTTCGAGCATGCCGATACGACCTCGTTGTTCCGTCATTTCGACGAACATGAAGCCGCTTGTCAGCGCCTGCTAGAAGCAAAGCTCGCGCTGCCGGCTTATGAGCAAGTGCTCAAGGCCTCACACACGTTCAATTTATTGGACGCGCGACGTGCAATCTCCGTCACTGAACGTCAGAGATTCATCTTGCGAGTCCGCACTCTCGCACGTGGTGTCGCGCAGGCCTATTACGAGAGCCGTGAAGCTCTCGGTTTCCCGATGGGCGCTGTTAGCGCGGAGGGTTCACGATGAACACCCGCGATTTTCTCTTCGAGCTCGGCACGGAAGAGCTGCCACCGATCGCGTTACCCGATCTCGAGCGCGCACTAACCGAGGGGGTTCGCAACGGGTTGGCTGCGGCGGGCCTGCCGCACGGAGAGGTCATCTCCTATGCCGCGCCACGACGACTCGCCATCCTCGTGCGAGATCTCGCGGAGCAACAACCCGAACAATTGCTCAAGCGCCGCGGTCCGCCGGCATCAGCAGCCTTCGACAAAGCGGGCCAACCGACGCGCGCAGCCACAGCATTCGCCGAATCTTGCGGTATCGATATCGCTTCGTTGGGCAGAGTCACCGAAGGCAAGGGCGAGTTTCTCTACTTCGAGGGTAGTAAACCGGGCGCTCCGACGAATTCTTTGCTGACCGCCATCGTTCAAGCGGCTCTCGATGCATTACCGATCCCGAAACGCATGCGTTGGGGTGCGAGCCAAGCCGAGTTCGTGCGACCCGTGCACTGGGTGGTGTTGCGCTTCGGTGATGAAGTACTCGATGCCACACTGCTCGATACCCGATCTGGTAGCACCACTCGCGGTCATCGATTTCATGCACCGGGTGAGTTGTCATTACCGACGCCTGCCGATTACGCCAAAGTGCTACGCGAGTCCGGTCATGTCATCGCGCATTTTGGTGAACGTCGCGAACGGATCCGCGAGCAAGTCGAATCGGCTGCGGCACGTCTTGGCGGTCGCGCCGTATTCGACGATGCATTGCTCGATGAAGTGACCGCACTCGTCGAGTGGCCGGTGCCGGTCGAAGGTCGCTTTGATGACGAGTTTCTCGAGTTGCCTCGCGAGGTGCTGATCTCGACGCTGCAAGAGCACCAGCGCTACTTCCCCGTGGAAGATGCTGCGGGCAAGCTGACGCCTTGGTTCATTACCATCAGCAATATCGATAGTCGCGATCCGTCTCGGGTGCGCGAAGGCAACGAACGCGTCGTTCGACCACGTTTGTCCGATGCCGCGTTCTTTCAACGACAAGATCGTCGCGCTCCCTTACGTCACTGGCGCGAGGGTTTGGACCGCGTCACCTTCCAAGCCAAGCTCGGTTCGATCGGCGATAAAGTTCGTCGTATCGCGAGTCTGGCGAGCGAGATCGCTCCGCTCGTCGGTGGCCAATCAGCCCTAGCCATGCAAGCGGCCGAACTTTGTAAATGCGATCTGCTCTCTGCGATGGTGGGCGAGTTCCCCGAACTGCAAGGGATCACCGGCGCCAACTATGCCGCTGCCGATGGCGAACCCGCCGAAGTGGCCAGTGCCATCCGCGAACATTATCTACCGCGTGGCGCGGGCGACGAATTGCCCTCGACGCCGAGCGGTATCGCCGTCGCGTTAGCGGACAAACTCGACACACTCGCCGGCATCTTCAGCATCGGTCAAAAGCCGAGCGGTACCAAAGATCCTTTTGCTCTGCGGCGCGCCGCCATCGGGGTGCTGCGAATTTTGCTCGAGCGTCGACTCGACCTCGATCTCGCCGATCTGGTCACACGTGCCGTTGCGCTGCAGCCAGTCAGCACGCCTGAGACTCAAAGCGAAGTGCTCGGCTTCATGATGGATCGCCTGCGCGCGATCCAACTCGAAGCAGGTCACGGCAGCGAAGCATTCGATGCCGTGCAAGCCACAGGCGCGACGAAGCCGGGCGATATCCAGTCGCGCCTGGAGGCCCTGCGCCGATTCCGCGAACTACCCGAGGCGGAGAGTCTGGCGGCTGCCAACAAGCGCATTGCCAATATTCTCAAAAAGACAGAAACCGGCTCGCTCTCGATGAGCATCGATACTGCTCTGCTGCGCGAACCTGCTGAACGTGATTTGGCTGCGGCTCTCGATGCGATTGCGGCCCCTGTCGCTCGGCATCTGCGCAGCGCCGAATACGATGCTGCGCTGACCGCGCTGGCAGCTTTGCGGCCGACGATCGATGCGTTCTTCAACGATGTGATGGTGAATGATCCGGATGCGGCCTTGCGTGCCAATCGGCTCGCCCTCGTGAACCGCGTCAGGACGCTGTTCTCCGGCGTCGCCGACTTGTCGCGTTTGCCGGGATGATCGCGCTCCGCTCTCTCGTATTCACTCTCTTCATGTTCGCGTGGACGTTGCTCTACGCCGTGATCTTCGTCATCGCTGCGCCATTCGTGCCGTTGCAACGACGTTTCGACTTCGTTCGATGGTACGGGCAACGCATGCTCGACGGGCTACGCTTGATTTGTGGCTTGCGCTTTGAAGTCAGTGGCATCGAAAACATTCCGAACAGTCCTCACATCGCGTATTGGAAGCATTCCTCGGCTTGGGAAACTTTCGCGCAGTTTCTGCTCGGCCCACCCAAGGTGATCGTGCTCAAGCGCGAGCTGATGTACATCCCTTTCTTTGGTTGGGGGCTCGCGTTATTGCGCTCCATCCCGGTAGATCGCGGCGCGGGTGCTTCGGCCGTCAATCAAGTCGTACAACGCGGCACCGACAGACTGCGTGAAGGCTTGTCGATTTTGATCTTCCCGGAGGGCACGCGGGTCGCCGCCGGTGAAACGCGTCGCTATGGCGTCAGCGGCGCTCTCTTGGCGAGTCGCAGTGGCTACCCGATCGTGCCGGTGGCGCACGATGCCGGGTACTACTGGGCCCGTCGTGGTCTATTAAAAAAACCAGGAACGATTCGGGTCATCATCGGCGCGCCGATCGTCACCGAAGGCCGCGATCCGCGCGAAATCAACGATGAAGCGCAGCGTTGGATCGAAGAGACGCTGCAGCAACTGCCCTCGTCGAAGCTCTCGAGAGGAGACTGATTCGATGCGTCGTAGGCAATTCGTAGGCCACCTCATCTCTCTCGGTGTGGCGGCCGCGATCGCGCACAACCTCGAGCGTGCGCACGCCGATACTTTCAAAATCGTCACTGACGTCGATCCGACAGAGCTGTCGATTGCCGCGCTACAGAATCTCTATGCGAAAGGTTTCAGCAGTGAAGCCTTCGTAGCGGCGTATCTCAAGCGCATTCAGAGAGACGATGTTCTCTACCGCTCGGTCATCGCTGTCAATCCGAACGCGATCGAAACTGCGCGTGGACTGGATCTTGAGCGGCGCGCAGGTCGCAGCCGCGGCGCTCTACACGGCGTGCCAATCCTGCTCAAAGACAATATCGAGTCGCTCGATCCGATGCCAACGACGGCTGGCTCGCTTGCTCTTGCGCGCTCACAAGCCACTCGTGATGCGGACCTCGTTGCGCGATTGCGCGCTGCAGGCGCGGTGATCCTCGGAAAAACCAACTTGAGCGAGTGGGCGAATTTCCGTTCCACTCGCTCAATGAGTGGGTGGAGTGCCGTCGGCGGACAAACCGGCAACGCCTACGATCCTAAACGTAACCCCTCGGGCTCGAGCTCGGGTTCGGCAACCGCAGCGGCGCGCAGTTTCTGCGCGGTCGCCATCGGCACGGAAACGGATGGCTCGATTTTATCGCCGGCCGCGCTTAATGGGATCGTAGGGTTTAAACCGACTCAAACGCGAGTCAGTGGTCGTGGTGTGATTCCACTATCGCCACGCCAAGATGTGGCCGGACCGATGGGACGTCATGTCGCCGATGTCGCAACGGTCGCAGGCGTTTTGTTCGAGACTTCGTTCGAAATCGCACCGATTTTAGCGGCTCGTGCCGATTCGCTCAAAAATAAACGCATCGGTTGGTGGCCAGGCTCACCGAACCTGCGTCCCGATGTGCTCGCGCAAGTCAGTCGTGCTCGCGATCTGATGGTCGAGAATGGTGCCGAAGTAGTTGAGCTCAGCTTGCCGACAGGTCTGCAGCAATTCGGCGCAGCGGAGTTTCTCGCCTTACTGTACGAATTCAAACACGCCATCAACGCCTATTTAGGAGATCTTGCGCCAGCGCGTCGCGAGGCACAGTCACTCGAGGGATTGATTGAGTTCAATCGGCGCGAGGCTGCGCGCGAGATGCCATTTTTTGGACAAGAGATATTCGAACAATCGGTTGCTTGCGGCCCCTTGACCGAGCCTCGCTATCTCGAAGCCGTGCAATCACTGCAGCAGTCGGTCGATACCCTAGGGCTCGCCGCGTTATTCGAACAGTCGAGGCTCGATTTGATCATGGGCCCTGGCGGCGGTCCTGCTGAACTCATTGACCCGATTTGGGGTAATCGACGCGATACCGGGGGTTCGTCGCTCGGATCGGCGGCGGCCGTTGCCGGCTACCCAAGTCTGACCTTACCGATGGGGCTCGTTCGCGATATGCCAATCGGTATGACACTGGTCGCTCGTCGAGACGACGACGCGTCTCTATTGCAAATGGCGGCGGCGATCGAAGCGGCTACCAACCTCCGGATTCCGCCTGAAAAAAATCCGAGGGCGCGCTAGGATCTTCCCTGACGAGCTCAACAGGAGTTTTGATATGTCGATCAAAGTAATGGTGGCCGATGCTGCGCATCTGCACGTGTATTCGATGGCCAAGGCTCGAGCCAAACTCGAGAAAATCGCGACATTCGCTAACCCGTTTGCGATCAAGCACGAACGTGATGCTGGCGCCGATAAGCCGGGCCGCGGTCTCTCTCGCGCGGCAGGTCGCCGAACAGCGCTCGAAGGTCGAACCACCCTCAAACAACAGGCGGCAGATCAATTTGCGCGGATGGTGGCAAAAACGGCTTCCGCCGCCTTGCGTGATGCCGAAACGACGGGTCTCGTGCTCGTCATGGCACCGCGCTTCATGGCCATGGTCGATGAGCATCTGCCCAAGACGGCCGCCAAAAAAATTACGGCTCGCATCAAACGCGATCTGGTCGACGTGCCGCGACTCGATTTGCAACGACGCGTCAACGCGAGTCTGATGCCGTAAGTTCCTGCACGCGCGGCATGGATGGAGCTGCGCCAAGACGAGAGACTGCAATGGAGGCGGCTCGGCTTGCTCGTCGAGCCGCCTCAGGCAGTACCTGACCCAACGCGATGCCGGCGGCCAAAACGCCCGTGAAACAATCGCCGGCGCCGGTCGTATCCACCACTGTCGTCGGCGTGGCTGGAATCGCTTGTTCGGTCGAATGCGTGAAAAGCCACGCGCCTGTGGCACCTAGAGTGACGATCAACGCTTGCTGCGGTCGCTGCAACAACCGAGGTGCAAGTCGACGAACCTGAGCTTCGCTCAAGTCACCCTTTTGGCCTACGTAGTAACCCAGTTCCGTTTCATTCATGACAATGATGTCGGCTAACGGTAGCAGTCGATCGCTACCCTCAACTGCGGGTGCAGTGTTGAGTACCCGGCAGCCTCCGACGCGGCTCGCTGCGTCGAAGAAAGCCTCGATCGTCTCGATGGGCGTTTCGAGCTGAGCGAGATACACGATCGCTTCCGGTAGATCGCGCACGACATCAGCCGCGCTCAAACTCGCGTTCGCACCACTGTGCACGATGATGCTGTTTTCACCCGAGGCGGCGAGCGTGACTTGCGCTAGACCCGTCGTCGCACCCACACGCATCTGAACGCGCGTCGTATCGACGTTTTCGACACGCAATAGATCTGTCAAAGAATGGCCGTGGGCATCATCACCGACCGCGCCGATCATCGCGGTGGGAACGCCCATTCGAGCGCAAGCAATCGCTTGATTGAGCCCCTTGCCACCCGCCGAGTGTTGGTAGCCTAGGCCCATCACGGTTTCGCCGGGCAGAGGCAGCCTTTCGACCTGCGCGAGCAGGTCCATATTCAAACTACCGCAGACGACGACGTCGCTCATTTCAGCAGCGTCGGAGTGGAGTCGGCCTCGAGTAATCCAACCTCACCATAGACGGTGAGCTTTTCGCGGGTATCGGCGATATCCATATTGCGCAACGTGAGTTGGCCGATGCGATCTTCTGGGCTAAACATCGCTTCGCCTTTTTCCATGGTGAGTCGTTCGGGGTGATACGTCAGATGAGGGCCGCGCGTATCGACGATCGAATAATCGTTACCGCGTCGCAGCTCCAAGGTGACCTCACCCGTAATAGCGGCGGCGACCCACCGTTGTGCGCTCTCGCGCAACATCAGACATTGCGGATCGAACCAGCGACCTTGGTATAGCAATCGTCCAATGCGGCGCCCGTTTTGACGATATTGCTCGATGGTGTCTTCGTTGTGGATCGCTGTGACCAGACGTTCGTAGGCGATGAACAGCAGCGCCATACCCGGCGCTTCGTAGATCCCGCGGCTTTTCGCCTCGATGATACGATTTTCGATTTGGTCGCTCATGCCAAGGCCGTGGCGACCGCCGATGCGATTGGCTTCTTCGAAGAGCGAGAGCGAATCACCGAAACGTTGGCCGTTCAGCGTCACCGGCTTGCCCTGTTCGAAACCGATGGTGCAACGCTCGCGCGGGATCGCTACCTCGTCGCGCCAGAATGCGACGCCCATGATGGGCTGCACGATATCGATACCGCGATCTAGGAATTCGAGATCCTTCGCTTCGTGTGTCGCACCAAGAAGATTCGAGTCGGTGGAGTAGGCTTTCTCTGCGCTCAAGCGATAGTCGAGCCCTGCAGTTTGCAGATAGGCCGACATTTCGGCGCGTCCACCAAGCTCATCGATGAAACGCCGATCGAGCCATGGCTTGTAAATCCGCAATTGGGGATTCGCAAGCAAGCCGTAGCGATAAAAGCGCTCGATATCGTTACCTTTGTGAGTGCTGCCATCACCCCAGATGTGAACATCGTCTTCGCGCATCGCGAGTACGAGGGCGGTGCCGGTCACGGCACGACCTAGCGGCGTGGTGTTGAAGTAAGTGTTACCGGCTGTGGAGATATGAAACGCACCGCACTGAATCGCGGCGATACCCTCATTGACGAGTTGATGGCGACAGTCGATGAGTCGCGCATGGACTGCGCCGAGCTCCATCGCCTTGCGAGGAATCGATTCGTAGTCGGTCTCGTCCGGCTGACCGAGATGAGCGGTGTAGGCGCAAGGCAGTGCGCCTCGTGCGCGCATCCAGTGAACCGCAGCACTCGTGTCGAGGCCGCCGGAGAAGGCGATGCCGACTCGTTCACCGATCGGCAGAGATTGCAGGATGGTGGTACTCACGCCCGCATCTTACCGGGGTTAACATGTATCTGAGGAGGCAAGGATGCTAAAGCACTGGCGAGAATTGTTCGGCGCCGTTCAAGCCGCGACCAGCGGGTCGGCAGCACAGAACGAGCATCGGTTGCAGCTTGCGACAGCGGTGCTGCTGATCGAGGTCATGCAATCGGACTCGGGCGCTAGCGAGATCGAAGTCGCCACGGTCGAGCGCTTATTGCAGGCGCGCTTCGATCTGGCCACCGACGAAGTCACTCAATTGATGTCGCTCGCGCGCTCGCGGCAAGAAGCGGCGCACGATCTGCACGCGTTTACCTCGCAATTGCATGCGGCTTTCGATGCGACAGAAAAACAGCGAATTCTGGAGATGTTTTGGCAGGTGGCTTACGCCGACGGTAAGCTCGATGACCATGAGCACCACCTGATGCGCAAGCTCGGTGATTTGCTGCACGTGGGTCACGCCGCTTTCATCGGCACCAAGCTACGAGCGGCCGCTGCACAGGATGCGCGCGGCAAGCCCAACGACTGACGAAAAGATCAGACGTCTAGGTTCGCAACCGACAACGCGTTCTTTTCGATGAACTCGCGACGCGGTTCGACTTCATCACCCATCAGCGTCGTGAAAACCTCGTCGGCGGCCACCGCGTCTTCGATGCGCACTTGCATCAGACGACGAGTCTCTGGGTTGATGGTCGTCTCCCAAAGCTGATCGGGATTCATCTCACCGAGACCCTTGTAACGCTGGATCGTTTGGCCACGCTTGGCGTGTTCGAACAACCAATCGATGGCTTGCTTGAACGAGCCGATCTCGTGACGAGATTCGCCACGTTTGACGTAGGCACCCTCTTCGATCAGACCCGCGAGCGTGCGGGACAAGTCGGCGATACGCTGATATTCGGGCGAATCGAAAAAGTCGCGCGTCAAGTGTCGATCGAAACGACTGCCGTGTTCGTCTTTGGTCACATGCAGACGAGCGATACCAGCGCCTTCCGCTGCCGGCTGCAAGTCGATTTGGTATCGGGCAGCGCCATCGGCGATCTGGTTCAAACGAGCGAGCAACTGAGTAGTCCAAGCACTCAGTGCCGCTGCATCGTCGAAGGTGGAACGAGTGATCACCGGAACGTAGAGCAACTGGCCGAGCAAGCGCTCGTCGTAGCGACGAGCCCAACGACTGATGATGCCCTGCACTTCTACGTACTGTCGTGCCAGCGTTTCGAGTCCAGGGCCGCGCAGCGGCGGAGCTGCCGGATTGACGAACAGTTCAGCCTCATCGAGCGCCGCGTTGAGCAGCATGGCGTTCAATTCGACTTCATCTTTGACGTACATCTCTTGCTTGCCGCGCTTGACTTTGTACAGCGGCGGTTGAGCGATGTAGATGTGCCCGCGTTCGATCAACAGCGGCAATTGACGATAGAAGAACGTAAGCAGCAAGGTGCGGATGTGGCTACCGTCGACATCCGCGTCGGTCATGATGACGATGCGGTGATAACGCAATTTTTCGATGTCGAATTCATCGCGGCCAATGCCGCAACCGAGCGCGGTGATCAGCGTGCCCACTTCGGCAGACGACAGCATCTTGTCGAATCGCGCTTTCTCGACGTTCAAAATCTTGCCCTTCAACGGCAAGATCGCTTGAGTGCGACGATCACGACCTTGCTTGGCAGAACCACCGGCCGAGTCACCCTCGACGATGAACAGTTCCGAGAGCGCAGGATCTTTTTCCTGGCAGTCGGCGAGCTTGCCGGGCAAGCCTGCGATATCGAGTGCGCCCTTGCGACGTGTGAGCTCGCGCGCCTTACGCGCTGCTTCACGTGCGCGCGCCGCGTCGATAATTTTGCTGGCGATGGCTTTAGCTTCTTGCGGTTTCTCGAGCAAGAACTCCGAAAACTTTGCTGCCATCGCCGTTTCGACGACGCCCTTCACTTCCGAAGACACCAATTTGTCTTTGGTCTGTGAGGAGAATTTCGGATCCGGCAACTTCACCGACAAAATGGCGGTCAGACCTTCACGCGCATCGTCACCGGTGGTCGGTACTTTTTCGCGCTTAGCGATACCTTCTTTTTCGATGTAATCGTTAAGCGTGCGCGTCAACGCCGCACGAAAACCCGCGAGATGGGTGCCGCCGTCTTTTTGGGGAATGTTGTTCGTGTAGCAGAACATGGACTCTTGATATGAGTCGTTCCACTGCATCGCCACTTCCACGCCGATCGGGCCTTCTTGCGTGCGGAAATGAAATACTTGTTCGTGGATCTGCGTCTTCGAGCGATTCAAATGTTTGACGAACGCTTGCAAGCCGCCTTCGTGCTGAAACACATCGCTCTTCTCGTCGCGCTCATCGATCAACTCGATGCAAACACCAGAGTTAAGAAACGACAGTTCGCGCAGGCGCTTGGCGAGGATGTCGTAGTCGAAAGAAATATTCGTGAAGATCGAGGCGCTCGGCTTGAAACGAACGCTGGTACCCGTGCGATCGGTCGTACCCACTTCCGCGAGCGGCGCAACAGGCTCACCTAGGCGATATTCCTGTTTGTGTAGCTTGCCGCCGCGATGAATCGTCAGATGCAATACGTCGGACAAGGCGTTGACGACCGACACACCGACGCCGTGCAGACCGCCCGAGACTTTGTAGGAGCTGTCGTCGAACTTACCGCCGGCGTGCAACACGGTCATGATGACTTCGGCAGCGGAACGGCCTTCTTCGGCGTGAATATCGACCGGAATGCCGCGGCCGTTATCTTCGACCGTGACCGACTCGTCGGCATGAATCGTGACCACAACGCGGTCACAATGACCCGCCAAAGCCTCGTCGATCGAGTTGTCGACGACCTCGAAAACCATGTGGTGTAGACCGGTGCCATCATCGGTATCACCGATGTACATGCCGGGTCGTTTTCGAACGGCGTCAAGACCCTTTAAGACCTTGATTTTACTGGAATCGTAGACGTCGGCTGCGGTCATGGAATTGCCCGGTTAACGGATGCGAAATCATACCTGAAATACCCTTCCCTGTTCCACGTGAAACAGGGTTTCGGGCTCACCGAATAGTCGAAAATCCTTCTCGAGTGCGGTCACGACAATTTGGGTCTCGAGTTGGCGAACTCGGCTAATGAAACGCTCTAAACGACTGTGATCGAGTTCAGCTGAAGGATCATCTAAAAGCACGGTGGGTCTCAGGTCGTGCTCCTTTTTGAGAAATTCGAGTTGGCAAAGACTGAGGGTCACTGCTGCCAACTTTTGCTGTCCTCGAGATAACACCTCGCGCGCTGCACGCCCCTTCACTCGAACACTCACGTCAGCACGATGAGGACCCATAGTCGTCGTTCGGCGATCTCGATCTCGGCTCAGGTGCGCCGCCAGCGAGTCGGCTAAGCTCGCACTCCGATCCCAGCCCGGTAGAAAGCTTAGCGATACCTCGAGCCCTACCAACTCCTCCACCATCTGCGACCAGTACGGCAGCAAGGAGGTCAGTACCCGTTCGCGAGCGGCCGTCAGGATCTCACCTTCCCTTGCTAACTCGTCATCCCAAACCGAAATCGGCCCAGACCCCGATTTGAGTACGGTGTTGCGCTGCAGCAAGGCCCGTTGATACCGACTCCAGGCGGGTGCGAAACCAGGTTCCACGTGGAACACCGCCCAGTCCAACCATCGGCGGCGGCGGGTTGCGCTGTCTTCGATGAGCTTGTGCGCGTCCGGATCGATAATCTGGGTGGGAAAGGCCAGTGGAAGCTCAGACAGACTGCGGATGTTTTGTCCGTTCAAACGTCCCGTCGTGCCGGCACGCTGATCACCCCCTTTACGAACCTCCACACCCAGTTGGTGTGTGCCTAAGGGATGGGAAACACGTCCCACGACACGACTGAGCCCTTGGCTATGTCGGATGAGACGCTCATTCAGACGAGTGCGAAAGGAACGGCCGCGACCGAGCAGGTAGATCGCTTCGAGAATGGACGTCTTGCCGGCACCATTGGCACCGTAAATCAAGGTGGTCCCGGAACCGAAGGCCAACTCGGCGTTTTCGATACAGCGGAGATCTTGGACGGTCAGCTCCGCCAGAGCCATCAGCGATCAGAGCCTCATGGGCATGACGACATACTTGGCGCCGTCGGCTTCCGCAGCAGTGATCAAACAACTACTGTTGGCGTCGGTTAGAGCAAAATTGACGTGTTCGGTATCGATTGCGGATAGCGCTTCGAGCAAATAGGTCACATTGAACCCAATCTCGATCTCTTCCCCGCTGTAACCTACCTCAAGTTGATCTTCCGCTTCTTCTTGCTCCGGGTTGTGAGCTTGAAGGGTCAACAAGTTCGGTTTGATGTTGAGACGAATCCCGCGGTACTTTTCGTTCGACAAAATCGCCGTACGTTGCAGACTTTGGCGCAAAACTCCGCGATCTGCGTCGATCACACGATTTGCGTTGCTGGGAATGACGCGACCATATTCAGGGAAACGACCATCAATTAACTTCGAAGTGAAGCGAATGTCGCCGATCTGGCAGCGAACGTGGTTCGTTCCGATCGAAAACTCAACTTCTCCCTCCTCGCCCAACATGCGTTGCAACTCGAGCACGCCCTTTCTCGGCAGGATGACCTGCTGCTTGCCCGTCACGCGCTCTGTCAGGGTGGTTTCGCACAGCGCCAAGCGGTGACCGTCGGTAGCGACCGCGCGCAGTTTCCCGCCTTCGGACTCGAGCAGCATGCCGTTCAGGTAATAGCGCACGTCTTGTTGCGCCATCGAGAAGTGGGTTTTGTCGATCAGGCGACGAAAAGCAGCCTGGGGCAACTTCAGCACCTGCTGCGGGTTAATTTCATCGATCACCGGGAACTCGGCTGACGGCAAGGTCGACAGCGTGAATCGACTGCGACCGGCTCGAACGACGACTCGATCTGCTTCGCTGGCGAGAGTCACCGACACGCCCTCGGGTAGCGATCTCAAGATATCGAGCAGCTTGCGCCCTGGCACCGTGATGTCGCCTGGGGCGCCTACGGTGATCGTCACTGAACTGACGAGCTCCACCTCTAAATCCGTACCCGTCACGCTGAGGCGGTTGTTGCGCGCGCTAAGTAATACATTGGAAAGCACCGGCATGGTCTGACGCCGTTCGACCACTCCGATCACGTTTTGGACCGGTCCGAGAATCTCTTCGCGAGTGGCTGTGACTTTCATATATAGGTTTTTAAGATTTAAGAATTCAGATAGTTACGATTATAGGCGCTGTGGATAAGCGAATAACCCCGATAAAACCAGAAAAATCAGTACGTTGCAGACAATCTAGTTGTGTACCGGAGCGCGCATATCCCACGAATTCCCTGTGCGTTGATTGTGAATGATTTTCGCCTTCGAAAACATCCACAACTTATGAACGTCAACCTGTCAGGGTTCTCAACAGGTTTGAATAATCTTCCGCGATGCGTTGTTCCGTTTCTCGCAGAGCTTTGATGCGACGGCAGGCGTGCAAGACGGTCGTGTGATCGCGGCCACCGAACGCATCGCCGATTTCGGGCAAGCTGTGCTGTGTGAGTTCCTTCGCAAGCGCCATGGCGATTTGCCTCGGTCTCGCGACCGATCGACTGCGGCGTTCCGATAGCAGATCAGAGACACGCACTTTGAAGTAATCGGCGACGGTCTTCTGGATGTTTTCAACCGTGATCAATCGCGCCTGCAACGAGAGCAAATCTTTGAGCGCCTCTTTGGCGAAATCGACGGTGATTGCCTGTCCGGTGAATCGCGCATTGGCGATGACGCGGCGCAAGGCACCCTCGAGCTCGCGAACATTCGACCGAATTCTCTTGGCAATGAACAGCGCGACCTCCTGCGAGATCGCAGCACCAGCGGCCTCTCCTTTGCTGATCAAAATAGCTGCGCAGGTTTCCAGTTCCGGTGGTTCGATCGCCACCGTCAAACCCCAACCGAAGCGCGATTTCAAACGCTCTTCGAGCCCATCCACTTCTTTCGGATATCGATCGCAAGTCAAAATAACTTGCTGCTGACCTTCGAGCAGCGCATTGAAGGTATGGAAGAATTCTTCTTGAGAGCGCTCTTTTCCAGCGAAAAACTGGATGTCATCGATCAACAACGCATCGAGTGATCGATACGCTGCTTTGAATTCGTTCATCTGATTGTGCTGCAGCGCTTTAACCATATCGCTGACGAAGCGTTCAGAATGAACGTACGCAATACGTGCATCCGGCTTGCGCGCCAGGATCGCGTGACCGACGGCGTGCATCAGATGGGTTTTACCAAGTCCGACGCCGCCATAAATAAATAACGGGTTGTAAGCCTTGCCAGGATTTTCACCCACCTGTTGCGCAGCGGCTTTCGCAAGCTGATTGCTTTTGCCGACGACGAAGGTGTCGAAAGTGGAATCGGGATTCAGTCGCGCGCCGACAATGAGACCAGCGGGTCTCGATGTCGGCAGTGTGGTCGCCGACGAACTCGGCGCCATCACCGGTTCAGTCTCGGGTTTGGCGCCAACCTGGACAGTGACGATCGGAGCCTGACCGGGCATGGCGTTCTGCAACCAAACGCCGATGCGCGGCAGTAGATTGGCATTCACCCAATCCACTACGAACCGGTTCGGTGCCAGCAGTTTCAAGGAACCATCGCCTTCGATCGCCTGTAATGGGCGAACCCAGGTGTTGAATTGAGCTTCAGGGAGCTCGCTTTCCAGCGCTTGCGCGCAGCGAGCCCACAGCGAGTGGTCCACGGGGCCAACCTGCCTGTCGGTACGAATCAGTAAGGGGATGGAGAGAATATACCGGCAGGCGTGCCTGTGGATATCTCGGAATTGGCTTGACACTCGCGGTGGGTCTGCTTACCCTCTGCGACCTTTTTTCGGTGACGCCAGTATGAAACGCACCTATCAGCCCAGCAAAGTCCGCCGCGCCCGAACCCACGGTTTCCGTGCCCGTATGGCCACGGCCAACGGTCGCAAAATCCTGTCGCGTCGTCGCGCCAAGGGTCGCAAGAAGCTGATCCCCTGATCCGGGACGCATCTCCTGCACCCGTTCGGTTGCGGTTTCCTGCCGCCAACCGAGTTCTCCGTAAAGTCGACTTCGAATCTGCCTACCGGCAGGGACGTCGCCACGGAAACTCATTATTCAGTCTAGTCATTCGTCAAGCCGCGACGGACGCTCCGCGGCTCGGGATGGCCATTGCGGCAAAAACCGTCGGAAATGCCGTCGCCCGTAACCGACTTCGTCGCATAATTCGCGAATCGTTTCGACACGCCCAGCATCGTTTACCCCCCGCCGACTACATCATCGGTGCGCGGGCAGCTGCGCGAGGCGCGTCGGCACAATCGATACGCGAGAGTCTCGAGGGTCTTTGGACACAGGCAGCAAAATGGTGCGCCGCATCCTTCAAGCCCTAGTTCGCGCGTATCAACTCATCGTGAGCCCGTTGTTAGGACCACGATGTCGGTTTTATCCGACCTGTTCGCACTACGCGATCGAGGCTCTCGATACGCATGGTGCTTTGCGGGGCAGCTGGCTGACTCTCAAACGAGTCGGTCGTTGCCATCCTTTTTGTGAAGGCGGTTACGATCCCGTTCCGCCGCGTATAGAGAAGAGATCGACGTGACTTCGACCAATGCTCGCATGTTCTTGTGGCTCGGCCTCGTGCTCGCGCTGTGGCTCAACTACGAAACCTGGCAGCGTGATTACGCTGTCGCGCCGCCGCCTGCGGTAACAACCGCGCCCGCTCCGAGTGCCAAGGAAGTCGCGGGTCTCGCGGCGAGCGTGCCACAAGCTGCCACTGCGGCCGCAAGCGATGTCAGCGCAAGTGCGACCGCCGTTCCAGCAGCGGTGGAAACACCGAGTGCTACGACCGCACCGACGACTGCAGCGAGCACGATCAAAGTTGTCACCGATGTGTTGAATGTCGAGGTGTCTCTGCGAGGCGGTGATTTGGTACTCGCGGATTTGACGCAGTATCCGCTCGTCAAAGGTGAAGACACACGCGTACGTCTTCTTAACACCAACCCATCACAGTTTTATTTGTTGCAGACAGGATTGACCGGTGCTGCAGGCGAAGCGAGACCGACTCATCTTGCCGATTTTGAAGCGGCGCAAACGGAATATCGATTGTCTGACGGCAGCGATGAATTGCGTGTGCCACTCGTTTGGCGTGACGCCACTAGCGGCGTGACGGTCACGAAGACGTATGTGTTCAAGCGCGGTCAATATCGCATCGATCTGCGTTACGACGTGGAAAACGCCGGCGAAAACCCATGGCGCGCGGCTTCTTATGCGCAAATTCTGCGTAATGATCCGCCGGTCGAACGATCGATGTTTTCTGTTGAAAGCTATGCCTTCCAGGGACCGGCTTTCTATGACGGTGTCAAATACGAAAAACTCGATCGCGAAGACGCGGAAGATCGCGCACTGTCGCGGGATATCCAAGGCGGTTGGATCGCTGGCATGCAACATCACTTCGTCAGCGCGATCGTGCCGTCCGGCAACGCCTCTTATCGTTACACGATCAAAACCGACGGCAACCAATATCTTCTCTCGACGACCGGCCCTTCGGTAACGGTGGCGCCAGGCAGTGGAGCGACGTTCGAAGAAACGCTGTTCGTCGGTCCGAAGTTGCAGGCGCAACTGGAGCAAACCGGTCCGCGACTCGATCTCGTTGCGGATTACGGCATGCTGACTTTGCTAGCGAAACCGCTCTTCTGGCTACTCGAGCAAGCCCATAAGCTCACCAGCAACTGGGGTTGGGCGATCATCATCGTCACGTTCTTGCTGAAGCTCGTGTTCTATCCATTGTCGGAGTCGTCCGGTAAATCCATGGCAAAGATGCGCGTGTTGGGCCCGCGCATGAAGAATCTGCAGGAAACCTACAAAGACGATCGCGAAAAGCTCGGTCGCGCGATGATGGATCTTTACAAGCGCGAGAAAATCAATCCGCTCGCGGGTTGTTTGCCGATACTCATCCAAATGCCCGTGTTCTTCGCGTTCTACTGGGTGCTGCTCGAAAGCGTCGAGATGCGACAGGCGCCCTTCGCATTCTGGATTCAGGACCTCTCGTCGCGCGATCCGTTCTTCGTGTTGCCCATCATCATGGCGGGCGCGATGTTCGTGCAGTACAAGTTGAACCCGACGCCGCCGGATCCGATACAAGCCAAAGTATTCATGATTTTGCCATTCATCATGAGTGCGACCTTTGCCTTCTTCCCGGCTGGTCTTGTGTTGTACTGGGTCACAAATACCCTGCTCTCGATTGCGCAGCAGTGGAACATCAATCGCCGGATCGAGGCTGAGGCCAAGAAAACGCGAGCGGGGTGAGCATTACCGCGCGTGACACCATTGCTGCGATCGCGACCGCAGCCGGTCGCGGCGGTGTGGGCATCGTGCGCGTCTCCGGGCCGCTAGCGAGAAGCATTGGCGAGCGCACTCTCGGTCGGGACCTCCCACGGCCTCGACAAGCCACGTTACTGGCATTTCGCGATGCGGGAGGTTCAACCCTCGATGAGGGTCTTACGCTGTGGTTTCCTGCGCCGCACAGCTACACCGGTGAAGACGTGCTGGAGTTGCAAGGACACGGTGGTCCTGTCGTGCTCGAGATGTTGCTCGCGCGGATCGTCGAACTCGGTGCGCGTCGTGCCAAGCCCGGTGAATTCACCGAGCGCGCTTACCTCAACGATAAACTGGATCTTGCTCAGGCCGAAGCCGTTGCCGACTTGATCGATGCGGGGTCTGTTGCCGCGGCACGTGCCGCCGTGCGCTCCTTGCAAGGCGACTTTTCGAGACAGGTTCACGGTCTCGTCGAAGCCTTGATCGAACTGCGCATGTGGATCGAAGCCGCGATCGATTTCCCTGAAGAAGAAATCGATTTTTTGGCCGACACGGCACTCGTCGCACGACTCGATGCGCTGCAACAGCGATTTTCCGATGTGACTCGCAGTGCCCAACAAGGTCGTCTATTGCGCGATGGCATGACGGTGGTCATTGCCGGCAGACCCAATGCGGGCAAGTCGAGCGTTTTGAACGCGCTAGCCGGTTATGAAGCGGCCATTGTGACGCCTGTCGCCGGAACGACTCGGGACGTACTGCGTGAGCATATCGCGATCGACGGTATGCCCTTGCACGTACTGGATACCGCGGGTCTTCGTAGCACGGCCGATGTCGTCGAAGCCGAAGGGATTCGACGAGCACGCGCCGAAATCGCCAAAGCCGATCGGGTCCTTTTCATTATTGATGCCACCGTCGATCCGCATGCCGAGGCGTGGCTAAGTGAACAAGCTCAATGGCCGGAAAACCTTCCCGTCACGCTCGTTTTCAACAAAGTCGATGCGCTGTCCACAGAACAAACCGATGCGCTGATCTCCAAACCAACCAGCGGCGCTCATCAGATACTCACCCTATCCGCCAAGCAGGGTCTGGGGCTCGATCGCCTACGTGAGCATCTGAAAGCCTGCATGGGTTACGAGGTCGCTGATAGCGGCACGATTTCCGCGAGATCTCGTCACCTCGATGCCTTGCAAAGAGCCAAGCGTCACGCGGACAACGCGGTGGAGCGATTGAAGCGCGATCGTGCTGGCGAGCTGGTAGCCGAAGAGTTGCGCCTCGCACAAAGCGCGCTGGGCGAGATCACCGGCGAGTTTGAAGCAGATGATCTCTTAGGTCGCATCTTTAGTAGTTTTTGCATCGGAAAATAATTCAAAAACACGGGGGCCCCATGCCGGTTACGCGACGTCGATCGATAGCACTCGGAATGGCTGCTGCGTTCGGTGCGACAACGACTTGGCTGCGAGCCGAGACTTCTAAAAAATACGACGTCATCGTCATCGGTGCGGGTTTTGCCGGTTTGCATGCAGCGCGCTTGCTGGCGGCCGACGGGCTCACGGTTCTCGTTCTCGAAAGCGATCAGCGAGTTGGAGGACGATCGCACACGGCTTACGAATTCGATTCGCGTATCGAGCTCGGCGCCTCTCAGGTTGGGCGCATGTACGCGCGTATTCTCGACACGGCCCGCAGCCTCGGTATCGAGATGGCGCCCGGCGCCCATATCAACGCGCCCTACTCGTTCGTGCTCGGTGACGAGCTGATCCCTGCTAAGGATTGGTCCGTCTCCAGGCTAAACCCGCTGCACGGACCGGAGCGTAGTGTCCCACCGCATGCGCTCGGGGCTTACTACATCGAACAAAGAAATCCTTTTCAAAGCCTCGATGAGGTACATGCAGCCGCGGCCGCTGATTTTGATCTGAGCGTCGCGGAATGGTTGGCTAGACAGAATGCTTCGCCCGCGGCCATCCATCTTATCAATCAAACGCTCGGCGCACCTGGACTCGAAAATCAAAGCGTTTTGAGGATGTTTCAGGAAGCAACCCGAATGCGGGTTGAGAATCGAGCGCGTGCTGCGGAAGCGGCTAAGGAGCAACCGGGCAAAGATGCGTACGAGCGCGCGGCGCTCAATTCTTTCCATGTCGTTGGTGGTTCTTCCAAACTCACCGATACCATGGCGGCGAGCCTCGGTGATCGCGTGATCACGGGGAAGAAAGTTGTTTCGATTGATATGACGGATACCGATTGCACGGTGCGCTGCGAGGATGGTTCGCAATGGCGATCGTCGCGGGTGATCTCGGCGCTGCCATTCACCATGCTCAGACAAATCGCAATTACGCCAGCGTTGCAAGGAGTGCAAGCAGACGCCGTACGACAAATGCCCTACGGCAATCAGAGTCAGGTGTGGTTACGCGTCAAAGCGCCCTATTGGGAAGCCGATGGTATCGAGGCTTCGATGTGGACTGACGGGATTTTTACTTTGATCCGCCAGCAGATCGAGCACGATGGCCAGCGTGAACTGATCAGTGCGTTGGCGTTCGGGAAAAAATCCTATGAACTCGATCGCCTATCTCCTCAAGAGCGCGGCGAGCTGGCGATTCGATACATCGAACATCGTCGACCGAGCACGCGTGGCAAGCTTGAGTTCATTGGTGCGCATTCGTGGGCACAGGCGCCGACGATTGGTGGCTGCAGCTATGGCCTGCAACCACAGGTGGCTTTCGACTGGAACCGACAGATGTCTAAACCGCATGCGCGGTTGCACTTTGCGGGCGAACATACCCGCCGATTCGAGGTCGGAATGGAAGCGGCCATGGAGTCGGGCGAGCGCGCCGCGCTCGAAGTGCTGCAGAGTTAGCGCTTGAGTCGAATGAAGCCCAAGGTGGCCAACAAAAATACGCCAGCGATCGCGATCGCATTGACGGCGGCGCGCGCATAGCCGAGTTGGCTTACGTCGATGAAGTAATACGGGTATAGCCCCGTTGCCTGACCTCGTACGGCAAGGTAGATCAGATACGCAGCGGGCAGCGCCATGCATCGCCACGCATCGCGCCAATCGAGCGACCCCTTCGGCACGACTTGCCACCAGAAGTAGGCGAACAGAGGCGGGATCAGATAGTGCAACAGTAAATTCGTCAGGTGCTCGAGCCCCTGGGGATGGTGAACCTGGGTCAGCAGGGTCACGTAGAGCATGCCGACCATGAAAATCGATACGGCTGCCGCCGTGATGGTGACGGGGCTGCGCAGAGTCGTCGCAAAACGCCCAAAGCGAGCAGGGGCCACGCAGGCGCCGGCGACCAAGGCGCAAAACGTGTTGGTGATGATGGTGTAGTAGCCCGTGTACTGCAGCACGGCAAAACCGACCGTGCGGCCGGCTTCAAGCTGGTGCTGAATCGACAACCCGAGCTGCAAGATGACGGCGAACGCACCACCCGAGGCGAGGAAGAGTCCTAGCGTTCGGGTCTGCCGGTTCATGCGCTGCGTCGTTTCAGGTGGATCAAGAGCACCGAGACCGCGGCCGGGGTGATGCCGGGCAAGCGCGAAGCCTGACCCAAGGTATCGGGTTTGGCGGCGGCAAGCTTCTGGCGAACCTCGTTCGAGAGGCCGGCCACATTCGAGTAGTCGAGGTCGGCGGGCAGGGGGAGTTCCTCGTGCTTACGTTGCTTCTCGATCTCGTCTTGTTGGCGCTCGATGTAACCCGAGTACTTGGCCCGAACCTCGATCTGTAGTCGAACCGCTTCGGGCAATCGATCGTCCCGGGCGGCGAGGGCGGGCATCGGATCACCCTCGATGAAGGCATCGGCGGTTTCGCCTGCGGTCTCCCGAGCGATCCGATTCAGATCGGCGTAGGACACTTCGGGACGGCGCAACCAATCAAAGGCGGTCACCCCACGGAAGCGCGTGTTCGAGAGTCGGCCGATTTCATTCTCGGTGCCCTCGCGCTTGGCCTCGAACCAGTTCCAGCGCTCGTCGTCGACGAGACCCATCTCGCGACCGACCGGGGTTAGACGTAGGTCGGCGTTGTCCTCGCGGAGCAGGAGGCGATGCTCGGCTCGGCTCGTGAACATCCGGTAAGGCTCGCTCGCGCCGCGGGTGATCAGATCATCGATCAGCACTCCGAGGTAGGCCTCACTGCGACCCGGCACCCAAGGCGATTCACCTCGGACTCGACGGGCGGCGTTGATGCCCGCGACGATGCCTTGGGCACCGGCTTCCTCGTACCCGGTCGTGCCGTTGATCTGCCCCGCGAAGTAGAGACCCTCGATGACCTTGGTCTCGAGCGAGCCGTGCAGGTCACGCGGATCGAAGTAGTCGTACTCGATCGCATAACCTGGTCGAGTAATGTGCGCTTGCTCGAAGCCATGGATGCTGCGGACGAACTCGAGCTGCACGTCATAGGGCAGGCTGGTCGAAATTCCGTTGGGGTAGACCTCGTGGGTGTTGAGGCCCTCGGGCTCGACGAAGATCTGGTGCGAGCCCTTGTCGGCGAAGCGATGGATCTTGTCCTCGACCGACGGACAGTAGCGCGGACCGACCCCTTCGATCTTCCCGGTGAACATCGGCGAGCGGTCGCAGCCACGGCGAATGATGTCGTGAGTACGCTCGTTTGTCTTCGTAATGAAACAAGGAATCTGTTTAGGATGATCTTCGATTCGCCCGAGAAACGAAAAGACCGGCATCGGCTCATCCGAGAACTGCGGCTGCATCACGCTGAAGTCGATGGTTCGACCATCGATGCGAGGCGGCGTACCGGTTTTCAGACGCCCGACTCGCAGCGGTAGTTCGCGCAGACGAGCGGCCAATCGATTGGACGGCGGGTCGCCCGCACGACCACCCGAGTACTGATCGAGCCCCACATGGATGCGTCCACCCAAGAAGGTACCGACCGTCAGCACGACCGTCGGCGCTTCGAATGCGATGCCCGTAATCGTGACGACCCCGGTCACGCGACCCCCTTCGACCCGAAGGTCAGCCGCCTCTTGTTGGAAGAGGGTGAGGTTCGGTTGGTTCTCGAGTTGGTGTCGGATCGCCGCCTTGTAGAGCTGTCGGTCAGCCTGTGCCCGGGTCGCCCGCACGGCCGGACCCTTGCTCGCGTTGAGGGTTCGAAATTGGATGCCGGCCCGATCGACCGCTCGTGCCATGCCGCCGCCCAATGCATCGATCTCGCGGACGAGGTGTCCTTTACCGATACCGCCGAAGGCGGGGTTGCAACTCATCTGACCCAAGGTCTCGATGCTCTGCGTGAGCAGCAGGGTGCGACAACCGATCCGGGCTGCGGCGAGCGCGGCCTCGGTTCCGGCATGGCCGCCGCCGATGACGATGACATCGAAAGAGTGGGGGTGTCGCATGGCTGCCCATTTTAGACTCATTCGTCGACTTTCTCGGTCTCGGCAGTCCGACGGGATCGCGGGCGTAATATCCGGTCATGTGCTCATCCAAAACGACCCTCGTCCGGATCACCGCCCGCCTGCACGCCGCTCGCCTTTTGGCGATTTGCCTCGTCGCACTGTGGTTGACCTTCCAGGTCGCGCTGGCCGGGCCGAGCTCGTCAGGTCCGCTTGTGGAGGTCGAGCTACCGCGCTCACAGGCCGCGGCACCGGAACAGGGCCGCTTGCTCGTGATGTTCGCGCCGGTCGATCAGTCGCCGGATCGGGAGCCGCGGTTTCTCGTGAATTGGAATGCTGACGCCATCCCGTTCTTTGGGTTGGATGTCGAGGCGTGGCAACCCGGAAGCCGGGTCCGCCTGACCGACTCGGTCCAAGGTTTTCCCCTACGTCATTGGCGCGATCTGCCCGCTGGGGAATATCGAGTGCAGGCCCTATGGCAGCGTTACGATACTTTTCGGCGCGCCGATGGCCGGGTTTTGTCACTGCCGCCAGATCGGGGTGAAGGGCAGCAGTGGCGTGATAAACCGGGCAACCTGTATTCGCTGCCGCAGCGAGTTCGTTGGGACGGTCGAACGCGCTTACCGCCCCTCGTGTTAACCGAGCGTATCGCCGAGGTCGCAGCACCGGTCGATACGCCTTGGGTTAAATACCTACGCATCCGTAGCGAACGGCTATCCGCCTTTTGGGGGCGGGACGTTTTCTTGGGTGCTTTCGTAACGTTGCCGGCGGGTTTTAACGAACGACCCCAGGCACGTTACCCGCTCGTCATCCAGCACGGGCATTTTCCGGCCGCCCCATCGAACTGGCGCGAGACGCCACCCGATCCCGATCTCGCGCCCGACTACAACGCCCGTTTCGGCCTGCAAGGCTACAACCGTATCGTGCAGCAGCACGCCTACGAACTCTTTCGTGCGTGGAGTGGCGCCGATTTTCCGCGCGTGTTGTTGGTCGAGATTCAGCATCCGACACCGTTCTACGATGACTCCTACGGCGTGAATTCCGCCAACAACGGACCGTATGGCGACGCGATCCAGTACGAATTGATTCCCGAAATCGAGAAACGTTACCGCGGTCTCGGTGCGGGCTGGGCACGCTTTCTCTTCGGTGGTAGCACGGGCGGGTGGACTGCGATGGCCGCGCAGATTTTCCATCCGGATGAGTACAACGGCGCTTGGATTGCTTGTCCGGATCCCATCGATTTTCGGCATTTCGGCACCATCGACATCTACCGCGATCGCAACGCGTATTACCAGACGAGTCGCTACAAGCGCACACCACGACCCGCCCACCGTAATTCTTTGGGCCACATCGATGCGACCATCGAAGATCAAGCGCGTTGGGAATCGGCGCTGGCGAGCCGCGGTCGTAGCACCGATCAATGGGACGCGTGGGAGTCGGTGTATTCACCGGTGGGTGAAGATGGCTATCCGCGGCGTCTTTGGAATCGCGACACGGGCGAGATCGATCCCGTGACAGCGGCCTATTGGCGCGAGAACTACGACCTAGGCCACATTCTTCGTCGTGATTGGGCGAAGCTCGCGCCCAAGCTGCGCGGTAAGTTGCGCATTTATACCGGCGATATGGATAACTACTATCTCAATAACGCGGTTTATGTCGTTGATGAATTTCTGAGATCAGCTGAGCCTGCCGCCGACGCTGTGATCGCTTACGGTGACCGAGCGGAGCATTGCTGGAACGGTGATCCGACCCGACCGAATGCGTATTCTCGGTTGCGTTATCCACAAATGGTTTTGCCTTGGGTGGTCGAGCGCATCCTTGCCACAGCGCCACCGGGAGCCGATGTCAGTAGTTGGCGGTACTGACGACTACTTACGCCAAAACGCGCTCGTGAAGAGCACCAAGACGCTGAAGATTTCGAGTCGTCCGAGCAACATAGCGATCGCACACACCCAGGTCTGGAAGTCGGTCAATCCCTGATAATTTCCTGCTGGGCCGGTCGGCCCAATACCTGGACCGAGGTTGTTCACGCTGGCGACGATGGAACTGAAAGCGGGGACGAGATCCATTCCCGACAGCAGCAACAAAAATGTCAGGATCGCGATCGTCTGAAAATACAGAAAGATGAACGCCAGCACGGAGCCGACGATACGCTCGGGGATAACGTGGTTGCCGACTCTGATGGGAATGACTGCCGACGGATGAACGATTCGCTTCATTTCGCGAGACGCTTGTCGGAGGAGCATCAGCGTACGAAACATTTTGATACCGCCGCCTGTAGAGCCGGTGCTGCAGAGAATGCAAGACAAAAACAGCATCCACACGGGAGCGATGGCCGGCCAAAGATCCCAGTTTTGAGAGGCAAATCCCGTGGTTGTTGCCACGGATACCACGCTGAAGGCCGCATGCCGCAGCGACTCCAAGTAGGTGTCGTAAGTACCGTGAACGGCGAGCACGAGCGTAATTCCGATGATGCTGCTTGAGAGCACTACGAACACCGCCCTGACTTCGGGGTCTTTGAAGTAGGGACTGAGCGTGCGATAGCGAAGGGCAGTGAAATGGCGTGCGAAGTTTAAGGATGCTGTCACCATTAACACGATCAGCACAAACTCGATCAAGGCCGAGTCGAAATAACCAACACTGGAATCGCGCGTCGAAAAGCCGCCGAGGCCCATGGCTGAAAAGGTGTGACAAATGGCATCGAACCAGCTCATACCGGCGATCCGCAACGCGACGATGCCGGCTAAGGTGAGACTACCGTAGCTGATCCAAAGCGCTTTTGCTGTCTCAGTGATTCGCGGGGTGAGTTTCTCGTCCTTGATCGGGCCAGGCGTTTCCGCACGGTAGAGCGACATGCCGCCCACGCCGAGCATTGGCAATACCGCAACGGCCAACACGATGATGCCGATGCCGCCAAACCAGTGCAGCGCGTGCCGCCAAAGGTTGATAGAGGGTGGTAGCTTATCGAGGTTAGTCAGGACGGTCGAACCGGTTGTCGTCAATCCTGAAAGCGCTTCGAAGTAAGCATCGGTGAAACTGATGTTTGGCAGCGCAGTGAGCAGTGGTAGTGACGCTGATGCTGACATCAAAACCCAGGCGAGGGTGACGAGGAGAAAACCGTCGCGCGCTTTCAGCTCGCGCTTGAAGGAGCGTGTCGCCCAGGCGATGAGCGAGCCGAAAATCAGATTGATCGAAGCAGCGGCGACATAGTGCCCCGCATAGCCATCTTGCATGACGATCGAGCACAACAAGGGTACGACGAACGTCACGGCGAAGAACGCCATCATCAAGCCGAGTACATGTGCGACTGCGAGCATTTGGACTTGGGAGCGTTCAGCGCCGGCCGGCTGTTTCGCCGAGGAAAAGTTTTTCGACCTGATCGACGTGACGACGATCGGTGATGAAGAGAATCACGTGATCGTCGGCCTGCACCACCGTGTCGTGATGAGCCATGATGACTTCATCGCCACGAACCACGCAGCCGATCCGAGCGCCTTCGGGCAGCACGATTTCTTCGATCTTTTTACCGACGACTCGCGAGCTGCGATCATCGCCATGGATGATGGCTTCGAGTGCTTCAGCCGCACCGCGCCGCAGCGAGTGGACTTGCACGACGTCACCTCGTCGTACGTGCGTCAGCAGCGAGCCGATCGTGATGGTTTGCGGCGAAATGGCGACGTCGATCGTGCCGCTTTGCACGATTTCGGCATACGAGGGCTTATTGATCAGCGCCATGACTTTGGCTGCGCCCAAGCGTTTGGCGAGCATCGCCGAAAGAATGTTGGCTTCTTCGGAGTTGGTGAGCGCGCAAAAAACATCACAACTGTCGATGTTCTCTTCGACCAGCAACTCTTCGTCGGCCGCGTCACCTTCGAGCACGATGGCGTTTTCGAGATTTTCCGATATCTTCCGGGCGCGCTTCGGATCACGCTCGATGACTTTAACTTGGTTGTTGTTTTTTTCGAGCTCTCGAGCAAGCGAGTAGCCGATATGGCCGCCACCGGCGATCACGACGCGCTTGACGGGCTTCTCTTCCTTGCGGATTTCCGCCATGAATCGGCGAATGTCGTTTTTGGCCGCAAGGAAAAACACCTCGTCGCCTTCTTCGATGATGGTGTCACCTTCGATCTGTAGGCTGCGACCATTGCGATAAATCGCGACGACTCGCGCTTCCGTATTTGGAATGTGTTCTCGCAAGCCGCGCAGCGCTTGGCCTACGAGCAACCCGCCCTTGCGCGCTCGCAAGCCGACAAGTCGAACTCGGCCGCCTGCGAAATCGAGAACCTGTAATGCGCCCGGATATCGGATGAGCCGCTCGACATACTCTGTAACGAGCTGCTCCGGGCTGATCCAAACATCCACCGACAGCGACTCGTCGCTGAAGAGTTTCGGGTGACGGGTGTATTCGGGTGAGCGAATACGGGCGATCTTGGTTGGCGTACGATAGAGCGTGTAAGCCACTTCGCAGGCCATCATGTTCACTTCGTCGGAGCTCGTGAGTGCGACGAGTATGTCGGCATCAGCGACGCCAGCAGCTTCTAGAACGGTGGGGTAGGAGGCATTACCGACAACGGTGCGGATATCGAGGCGATCTTGTAGGTCACGCAGGAGTTCGTCGTTGGTGTCGACGACCGTGACTTCGTTGGCCTCCTCGCGCGCGAGTTGATACGCGGCCGTGCGCCCGACCTGTCCGGCGCCGAGGATCACGATCTTCATAAGTCCGTATAGGTTACTCCCAAGCATCGGCACCGAACAGGCCGGAGCGGGTATGCTTGGTAGCCATGACATCCCCGGGGGCCGCGGCGCCGAGCCGCAACGAATTTGGGCGTGGCTGGAAAGTGCTGATTGCATCGTTGCTCGGCACGGCTTTCGGCGCATCACCACTGCCGTTCAATACGGTCGGCTTTTTCATCGATCCTCTGCAGCAAGAATTCGGTTGGACCCGTACCGAAATCAGCCTGGGTATCACCATTTACGGCGTGCTCGGTGCCTTGTTAGCGCCGGTTTTCGGTTGGCTGGCCGACCGCTTCGGGGTTCGGCAGGTGGCGCTCGCTTCGCTGACGACCTTCGCGCTCGTGTTCGCGTCGTTTTCCATCATCCCCGGCAACCTCTATTGGTATTACGCACTGTGGGTACTGATAGGCCTCTTCGGGATCGGTTCGACCCCGATCACTTGGTCGCGCGCGATCAATCTCTGGTTCTTCAAGCAACGCGGTCTCGCGCTGGGGCTGACCTTGGTCGGCACCAGCATTTCGGCGATGGCGTTGCCGATCATCACCACCTGGCTCATCAACGATTTCGGCTGGCGGGTGAGTTACGCCGCGCTCGCACTACTGCCACTCGGTATCGCGCTGCCGATCGGATTGCTCTGGTTCCGTGAGCCAAAGCCAGAGGAGCGTCCGCCCGAGATTGCGGCAGCCGGTGCCGTGAGTCTTCCGGGTCGCAGTCTCAAGGAAGCCATGAGCGAACCACGTTTCTGGATTCTTTGGGCCTCGATTGCACTCGTGACCATCGCCTACTCGGGGGCACTCGTACATTTGCCTTCGATGCTCGGTGCGCGCGGTTTCGAGCGCACCGAGGCGGCGGCGGTGATGAGCGTATTCGGCTTATCGATTTTTGCCGGCCGCATCATCACGGGCTACTTGCTCGATAAATTCTGGGCACCGATCGTGACGCTGCCGATTCTATGTTTGCCAGCCTTGTCCTGCTGGATTCTGCTCGGCGATGGATCGCTCAGTTTCGCCGTCGCCATCTTGGCTGCTTTCCTGATGGGCTTCGCCTCAGGGGCGGAAACCGATCTCGTTGCTTATTTGGCGGGCCGCTACTTCGGCATGAAGAGTTACGGGCAGATCTACGGCGTGCTCTACATGGCTTTCGGCTTGTCGGCAGCCGTATCCGCCACGCTTTACGGTTGGGTGCGCGACACCACCGGCAGCTATGATCCGATTTTGATCGCTGCTGCGGTGATGTTCATCGCCGGCGCATTGTTGCTATTGCTGCTCGGGCCTTATCCGGATTTTGGTCGCGTGACCGAAGAGGAGCGAGGCGCTACCACTGCACCCAGCCCATCTGCCAAGTGAGCAGGATCACGCCGCCAAAAATAATGCGGTACCACGCGAACACGGCAAATGAGTGCTGACTGACGAAGCGAAGCAGGAAACGAATCGCCACCAAGGCGGCGAAAAACGCTACCACGCTGCTGATGATCAAAGAACGCGCTTCGTCGAGCGTGATGGGTTCGCGTGCATCGAGTAGCTTGTAGCCCGTGGCGGCGAACATCACGGGGATGGCGACGAAAAAGGAAAACTCGGCGGCCGTGCGACGATCAAGGCCCGTCAACAATCCACCTAAGATCGTGGCTGCAGACCGACTCGTGCCCGGCACGAGCGCGAGCATCTGAAACAAACCGACTCGAAAGGCATCCAGCGGACTGAGATCATCGAGTGATTTGACCCGTTCGACGTGCGGACGTCGTTCTGCCCAAAGAATCAGCACACCACCGACGACGAGCGCCATAGCTACTGGAACTGGCGCGAACAAGACGCTGCGTATCGTGTCTTCGAATGCGAGTCCGGCGATAGCGGCAGGCAGAAACGCGAGAAACAAACCGAGTACGAATCGACGCGAGGCATCACTCGTCGTCAGGGTCGTGGCGAGATTCCACAGTCTCACTCGATATTCGAAGCAGACGGCGAGGATGGCCGCGCCTTGAATCACGATCATCTGTCGAAAACCGACTTGGTCTTCGAGATCGAGCAGGGCGCGAGTGATGATCAGGTGCCCTGTGCTCGAGATCGGCAGAAATTCGGTGAAGCCCTCGACGAGCCCCAGAATGACATCAATGAGCCAATCAGCCATATATCGTCAAAGCCGCCTCAGTCCGGAATTTTTTGACCGCGGGTTTCGATGACCCAACCGAGGCACAACAAACCAACGATCGGCACGAAGCCGACCAGAAACAGCGTGTCGAGCACGACAGCTGAATTACCAGCACCCGCGGAGGCGACCGAGCCTACGAGGAAGGGGCCGCCCGCGGCGATCACTCGACCGATGTTGTACGTGAATCCCGAGCCTGTCGCGCGCAAACGGGTTGGGAATAGCTCCGGCAGATAGAACGTGAAGCTGCCGAAGATGCCGAACACGGTTAAGCCGATGAAGAAATACATGTAGAGACGTACTTGTGGCTCGAGATCGAGCCCATACGTGGTGAGTAAGGCGAGCGACGAGAAGCCAAGGTAGAGCGCGAACATTGGCTTGCGACCCCAGTGCTTTGCCAGCGGGATCGTGAGCAATGTGCCAAGCAGTCCACCGACGTTGAAGATCGCCGTGCCTTGGGTTTTCCACGATTCGATCAAGATACTGGTAGCGGTTTTATCGAGACCGAGTTGCAGGGCTTCGGCTTGCGCCAAATTGGCGACGACGACGGGGATGAACGCGTTGCAGCTCCACCATGTGATTAAAGCCACGACTGCCACGATGAGGGCGCTGCGCGTACGCGGCCAAATTTCGGGCGCAAAGATTTCGCGCAAGCGAGGCGGTGGTGCAGTTGCGGCGGCCGTTTCCCAACGCTCTGGTTCCTTGACGAAGGTACGGATCCAGAACGCGAAGGCGGCGGGTATCAAACCGAAGATCAACACGTAACGCCACGAGACCTCGGGCACGTCGGCGAATAAGTGACCCGCGATCAGCGCGTTGACGCCGGTCGCGAGAAACAAACCGAAAGGCGCTGAGGTGTAGAGCACTGCACCGGCTTCGACTCGTTGGTCTTCCGGAACCGCTTCAGCGACCAACGCACAACCTGCTGCCCATTCGCCACCGATACCGAGGCTCGCGATGATGCGACAGACGATCAGTTGCTCGATACTGGTGACGAAGGCGCACAGTCCTGTGCCGACGGCATAGAGCACCATCGTGATCAGCAGAACTTTCTTACGCCCGTAGCGATCGGAAATGGGGCCAAAGAGCACGCCGCCGACGGCCCAGCCGACGAGAAAGATGGCCGTGATGAGGCCCGTCCAATACAACGTGGCCGTTCGCGCTTCGGGCGAGCCGATCGTCAGGCCGAGCAGGGTGGGGATGGCATTGGGTGCGACGTAGTTGAAGAGCAGACCGTCAAAGATGTCGAAGCCCCAGCCTAGCCATGCTGCGAACAGCACGATCCACTGATATCGAGTCAGTCGCAACATCGGGCCCCCTCCGATCGTTCGTCAGTTCATTTTGAGCGCAGCGTTGATGGCGTCGCGCAGTTCGAGTGTCGCACGCCGCGCGGCTACGGCGAAATCTTCTCCGGCACCGGCATAAATGATGCCTCGCGAGGAGTTGATGACGAGACCCGCACCGGCTGCAGTGCGCCCGCTGCGCACGGCCTTCTCGACATCGCCGCCTTGGGCGCCGACTCCCGGCACGAGAAAAGTCATCTCTCCGGTGCGCGCGCGGATATCGGCGAGTTCTTCAGGATAGGTCGCGCCGACGACGAGCAGACAATTACCGCGAGAATTCCACTCGCGTGCGACGGATTCGGCGACGATTTGATAAAGCTTACGACCATCGACCACGAGATCCTGGAATTCGCGTGCGCCGGCATTTGAGGTTCGACATAAAACGACGATGCCCTTGTCCGCATATTGCAGAAACGGTTCCGCCGAATCCCGACCCAGATAAGGATTGACCGTCACGGCATCCGCGCCGTAACGCTCGAATGCTTCCTTGGCATATTTTTCGGCCGTACTGCCGATATCGCCGCGTTTGGAGTCGAGGATGACGGGAACACCAGGGGCTCGCTCACGGATGTAACGAATCGTCTCGAGTAGAGCCTCTTCGGCACCAACGGCAGCGTAATGTGCGATCTGCGGCTTATAGGCACAGACGAGATCGGCCGTGGCATCGACGATGGCGCGATTGAAGGCCAAGATCGCATCGCTGCGTGAGCGCAGATGGACTGGGAAGCGTTCGATCTCTGGATCGAGACCGACACAGACTCGTGAGTCGTGTTGCGAGGTGGCCTGCGCCAGCAGCTCTTGGAAAGCAGAAGTCGTCATGGCGGCAAGTGTACCGCCGTTGTGCTCAGGCGGGTTCGAGGTTGGCGTACTGCAGCATCAGCCACTTGCTGCCAGCCGCTTCGAAATTGACCTGCACACGGGCGTGCGGTCCTTGTCCCTCGATATTGAGAATGACACCGGAGCCGAATTTGGCATGGCGCACACGGGCCCCGAGCTTGAGCCCCGGCGCGACAGGGTCTGCTTTGACGCCCGCTGCAGCCGGTGTACGACGAGGTGCAAAATCACTGCGCGAATAGTCATCGCGCGCTTGGAATCCGCTTGCGCCATAACTGCTTCGCCCTGCTTGCACGCGGGGCCGCACTTCCTCGAGCAATTCTTCCGGGATTTCGCGAATGAATCGCGAAGGCTGGCCATAGCTGTCGATGCCGTGTAGACGCCGCTGCTCGGCATAGGTGAGATAGAGCTGCTGCATGGCGCGTGTCGTACCGACATAGGCCAGACGTCGCTCTTCTTCCAGGCTATCGAGGTCATTCAGCGAACGTTGATGCGGGAATAGTCCGTCTTCGAGCCCCGCGAGGAAGACCACCGGGAATTCCAAGCCTTTAGCCGTGTGCAACGTCATCATCTGTATGCAGTCTTCCCAAGCCTCCGCCTGACCTTCGCCCGATTCGAGTACGGCGTGTGCCAGGAAAGACTCGAGTGGTGGCAGCTGCTCGCCTTCGACGCCCTCGGGCTCGAAGCCGCGCGCAGCCGAAACGAGTTCGAGCAGGTTCTCTGCGCGTGCTTCCCCGCGTTCGGCTTTTTCTTTGCGGTGATGTTCGAGTAGGCCGCTGGCGTTGATCACCTGATCGACGATTTCGTGCAGCGCCAATTCGCGTGTATCGGCAGCCAGGCGATCGATCAGTTGCAGGAAGCCTTGCAAAGAGGCCGCACCTTTGGCACCAAGACTGCCTTCCGCAATACAGCGCAGCGCGGCAGACCAGAGAGAACTGCCGTCGGCGCGAGCTCGCTCGCGTAGCGTATCGATGCTTTTAGCGCCGATGCCACGAGTCGGCAGATTGACGACACGCTCGAACGAGGTGTCATCGTTACGGTTCGAAACGAGCCGCAAATACGCCAGCGCGTCTTTGATTTCGGCGCGCTCGAAGAAGCGCAAACCACCGTAAACCTTGTATGGAATGCGTGCCGACAGGAATGCTTCTTCAAACACGCGCGATTGAGCGTTCGAGCGGTAGAGAATCGCGATGTCACGTCGATTGCCGCCGCGAGCAACCCAATCTTTGATTCGTTGCAGAACGAACTCGGCTTCGTCGCGTTCGTTGAATGCAGCATAAAGACGAATGGCTTCGCCCTTGCCGCCACTCGTCCAAAGATTTTTACCGAGGCGCCCGCTGTTGTTGGCAATCAAGGCGTTGGCCGCTTCGAGAATGGTTCCCGTCGAGCGATAGTTTTGCTCGAGGCGAATCAACTTCGCTTGCGGGAAATCGCGACGGAAGGTTTGCAGATTTTCGACACGCGCACCGCGCCAACGATAAATCGACTGATCATCGTCGCCTACGGCGAAAGGCGCACCTTCCGAGCCGACCAACAGTTTGGTCCAAGCGTATTGAATGGTATTGGTGTCCTGGAACTCATCGACGAGAACGTGGCAAAACCGACGTCGATAATGCGCGAGTAATTCCGGTTGATCACGCCACAATTCGAAAGCGCGCAGCAGTAGTTCGGCAAAGTCGACGACGCCCGCGCGCTGGCAGGCTTCTTCGTAATCGCGATACAGCTGAATGAACTGACGGCGTGTCGGGTCGTTGCCGTCCTTCAACACCTTCGGCCGCATACCTTCATCTTTGTTTTGATTGATGAAGTACTGGATGTCGCGCGGCACCCAACGCGTATCGTCCAAATTCTGTGCTTTGAGAATTTTCTTGATCAACCGCAGTTGATCGTCACCATCGAGAATCTGGAAGGTTTGCGGCAAGTTGGCCTCACGCCAGTGCAGCCGCAACAAGCGGTGGGCAATGCCGTGAAAGGTACCAATCCAAAGTGCGGCGCCCGGCATACCGAGCAGAGATTCGATGCGCGCACGCATCTCGCCAGCAGCTTTGTTGGTGAAGGTCATCGCCATGATGCTGTGTGGCGAAGCGCCTTCGGCTTGAATCAACCAAGCGACTCGATGCGTGAGTACGCGCGTCTTGCCGCTACCGGCGCCTGCCAATACCAACACCGGGCCGATCGGTGCCGTGACGGCTTCGCGTTGAGCGTCGTTGAGCGGGTTGAGTATCGGCGAGAGGTCCATGCGGGGCGCGAATTCTAGCGGCTTTCGGTCGAGTTGAGTGTCTATACTTCGATCGAATCAGAGATTGATCCGGAGATCGACGTCGATGACAGCCGAGTTTCGCGCGAATGCGTATGCCTATGCCTTGTTGAGCGTGGCTGATCTGGCGACGGCCCTCGATTTATGGGTGGGTCGTTTCGGCATGCAAATCGTATCGCGTCGTGTCGGAGAGGATGCGGCTTGGGCAAGACGCTTGGGCGTTGCAGCCGAAGATATCGTCGATCAAGCTTTGCTCGTGACACCGGGTCGCGTTCAGGGCGGCATTCATCTGGTGCAATTTCGCCACCCAGGTCCGCCCGTGCGGGCGGGCGCAAGACCCACTGATCTCGTGCCGAAGAGCGTCGACATCGTCGTGCGTGACATTCAAGCGCGCCACGCCGAGTTACAGGCCGCCGGGTTTCGATTCCGCTCTCCGATCGGTCGATTCGAGACCGATGGTGTCGTCGTGCATGAGGTGCATCTACCGGGACCGGATGAGGTCAATCTCGTTTTCCTGGAAGAAGAAGGCAAAGCCGATCACGTCAGCCCCGAGGGTTATGGTGTGGCACCGCAGATCGTCGCCATTTCGCCCGACAACAAAGTCGAGAAAGCATTTTACGAACAGGTACTGCGACTCACCGAAACGTCTTACCACCGATTTGCAGGTCCCGAAGTGGAGCGCACCATCGGCTTGCCCGCAGGGGCTGGACTCGACATTCGTATCTTCGGCGATCCGACCTATACCTACGGTCGACTCGAGATCGTGCAATACGAGCGTGCCGAGAGTGCGAACCTGTATCCGAAGGCGTGTGCGCCGGCGCGTGGTCTGTTGGGCGTCAGTTTCGTCGTGCCGGATGTGGCTGCGGTCGTCTCGCGAGCCCAGCTCATCGGTGCGCGAGTCGATACACCGCAAAAATTGGATTGCATCCTGGGCTCGGTGCTGACGGCGACCGTGTATTCACCGGCAGGTCTGCGTATCGATTTGTTGCAGGTCGATCACCACTGATTACGCAGTTCGCGTAAGCGCAAGAACACGCTACGTGCATCGGGATCGCTCTGGAGTTCGGGGAAGCGCTCGCGCAAGCGCGCGATGATTTCGGGTTCGCGCAAGCGGAAGAACACGTTGTGTCGTTTTTCGTCGCCGATCGTGAACACAGGGGCTAGCGCGCCTTGGCGTTCACCCAGTGATGTATAGAGCGATTTCGCCAGAGCGTTATTCGGCTCGCGATCGAGCGTGAAGGCGAGATTGCGTGCCAGATAGTCATGGCCCGGATAGACGAGCGTCGAGTCGGGCAGTTGCGCGAGCTGATTCACGAAGCTGTCATATAGCGAGGATGGATCGCCGCCGTTATGGCAGTTACCCGCTCCCGCATTGAACAAGGTGTCGCCGCAGATGAGGGCGGGGGGGGCTGAAGCGCTCGCCCCTTGGAGCAGCAAGCAGACGTGTGAACGAGTATGCCCGGGCGTGTCGAGTACGCGAGCTTCGACCGTTCGACCGATACGTAGCACCAGTCCTGCACCAAGGCCGACGTCGATGTTCGGGATACGCCCGCCCGCAGCCGAATGCGCCAGCAGCTTCGCACCGGTCGCTGCCCGCATCCCTTCATTGCCACCGATATGGTCACCATGTTCGTGCGTGTTCAGGATGCTGCGGATCTCCCAACCGCGCTCACGTGCCACGGCAAGGCAGGCCTGCCAATCGAGAGGGTCGACGGCCATCGCTTCGCCGGTTTCTTCGCAGGCGATGAGGTAGTGGTAATTGCGCCACGCATTACCTGGCCAAACGCGCTCGATGATCATCTTTGCAAGTGAATTTTGACTAAAGCCTTTTTACAACACATAGGTTAGATTGTTCCTCGGGGGCTGGAGATCGTCATGTCGAACGAGACCGTTGCCATTTCGCCCCCTCAGGCGAGCATTAATCCTTACTCCTCACGGATCGCCTGGGAAGTCGCTAGAGCGGCTTGTGAGCGCGATCCGGGCGCGTTTCATGGTGACATCGCTTGTCGCGAATTGCACTGGTTCGACCCGACGCTCGGTAGTGCGGGTGCGTGGATCCGTTACGACGACACTGAAGCGCGCTGGCTCGGCTTCGACGCATCAAGCGGTGCGCGCATCGAGCCCAGTCTGTCGGCAAGTCATCGACCCTGGCATACCGCCCTTGATGCGAGTGAAGAGCCGTTCTATCGATGGTTCGATGGCGCACTGACCAACGCTTGCTTCAATGAAATTGATCGTCATGTGCTAGACGGTCACGGCGATGAAGCTGCATTGTGGTTCGAAGGTGATCGTTGGGATCAATCGCAGGCCGAGGG
>JACCDY010216568.1_pt1 | contig 66219 bp, 59 predicted proteins | sample 7446391 | NCBI WGS metagenome assembly JACCDY01 (sample SAMN15323451, study PRJNA562643) | freshwater metagenome | isolation source: river surface water | place: USA:Blue River Watershed | collected 2017-08-18
CCTTTGCTGGCCTGAGAGGGCATGATGATTTCTTTGGTCATCAGCTTTAACGCATCCGCAATCGGCTGAAGCAGACCAAATGGCCCAACGCGGTTAGGGCCTAGCCGAATATGCATCCAGCCGATCAACTTACGCTCCCAGAGCGTGAGATAGGCAACGCACGCCAACACCGGCAGTACGATCGCAACGATCTTGATCAAGATCCACGCAACGGGCCAGGCATCGCCAAACCAGGCACTACCAACGGAATTGAACCCCACGATCAACTCCTGCATATCAGACGGCCTCCAACCCAATCGGGCCAATCATCTCGCCAAGAGACGCCGTCGCCGCGTGGGCAGCAGAAATCTGTAATACGCCCGGACAGACTCGATCATCTCCCGTGAGTTCAAGCACGGCACTGGCACGGCCAGATTGAACGCATTTCATCTTGGCACCCGACACAAGACCGAGTCGATCAAGGTCTTTCGGATTAATTAAGACCCTGGGGGATGCGCTGGCTCGGGTCTCCTGTAGCGCTGCTGCATGCCGCGACAGGCTATCGCTGCGGTAAATCGGTACATCCGCCATACGAATAAACTCCGACCGCGTCTTATTTGCGGACTGATCAATCGGACCGTGAACCCGCGCACCAAGCCCTGGGATTAAATCACCCGCTTTAAACCCGCCAAGAACGGTGCGACGCACATCCTCGGAAGATTCAAAATCAAAACCCTCGGCACCGATTAGATTGCCAAGAACCCGAAGGACCTTCCACGCGGGCCGGCTCTCGCCACGCGGCTTAACTACCGCCTGTGTGGTCTGCATGCGGCCCTCGCAGTTGACATAGGTACCCGAGGTCTCCGTAAATGCCGAGATAGGCAGCACCACATCGGCCACCTCCATGACCGAATCGCGAAATGCCGTTAGCGCAACCACCAGCTTGGCGGCCTTGAGTGCCTGCTGGGCTTTGTGCGGATTGACGCAATCCATAGCCGGATCCATTGCGCACAACAGATAAGCCTCTGCGGGATTGGCAAACATTGCTGCTGCATCAAGGCCTCCTGCAATCGGCCTTGCTTTTGCTAGATAACCACCGACGCCGTTGGCGCCCTCTACCGTAAAGCCAAACCTGCAGCCGACGCTATCGGCCAAGAACTGGGCAGCCGCCCAGACCTCTGAGGCACGCGGGTGTGCCAACACACTATTACCCAGCAGAATGACCGATTTGGATTGCGGTGACTCAGACGACAGTAAAAGCTCAGCCACTGCCCTACTCTGATCATCGGGCTTTATAAGCTTTAGTTCTGTGGGAATCGGCTGTGATTTCAAACTACAGACGGCTGCCGCGATCTCACATAACTTCTGGGCCCAGTTCTCGGGGGAACACAAGACTTGCCCGTGAGTCGGCATCAACAGGTTCTGAGCCATCGAATGAATCAGCGCAATCTTTGTGCCGTGTCGCGCTGACTGGCGAAGCCGTTGGGCCAATAGGGGGTGATCCTGACGCAGGAACGAGCCCACCACCAGAACCCGATCCGCGAGGCTCAGCTCGTCGAGAGAAATCCCAAGGGTCGGAGTTCCATCAAACCGCTGATCAAAACCTGCCTCGCCCAGACGGAGGCGAAAATCAACGGAATCACTCTTTAGTGCCCGCGTTAAGAGTGCGGCCAGAGTCATTTCCTCAAGAGTGCTGTTGGGTGATAGCAATGTTCTCACCTGGTTCGGCCCGTGGTTAGCCGCCTGTTTTAAGCCAAGGGATACCTTGGCAAGCGCCTCTTCCCAGCTCACAGCATGCCATTGCCCATCACTGGCTTTGATCATGGGCTCGGTTAATCGTTTGTTACTGTTGAGGCCTTCGTAGCTAAAACGATCTCGATCAGAAATCCAACACTCGTTCACCGAATTATTCTCGTGCGGCACAACTCGTTTAACTTCATTGTTTTTCGATTGCACAACAATGTTCGCACCAAGACTATCGTGAGGGCTTACCGAGCGCTTACGGGAGAGTTCCCAGGTTCGCGCTGAGTAGCGAAAGGGTTTGCTCGTAAGCGCGCCCACTGGGCAGATGTCGATCATGTTGCCCGATAACTCACTCTCGATGGCCTGGCCAACAAAGGACAGAATCTCAGAGTGCTGGCCACGCCCTGCCATGCCAAGCTCCATTACGCCGGCAATCTCCTGTCCAAAACGAACACATCGGGTGCAGTGAATGCAGCGGCTCATCTCCTCTGCGGAAATCAGAGGCCCCATTGGCTTGTGAAAGACCACCCGCTTTTCTTCGGTATAACGAGATGCCGATGGGCCATAGCCTACTGCAAGATCCTGCAGCTGACACTCACCGCCCTGATCGCAGATCGGGCAGTCAAGCGGATGATTGATCAACAGGAATTCCATCACGCTTTTCTGGGCCTGCTGTGCCTTCTCGGAATGGGTAAATACCTTCATACCTGCCGTCACGGGAGTTGCACAGGCGGGAAGCGCCTTGGGCGCTTTCTCTACTTCGACAAGACACATCCGACAGTTCGCGGCGATGGAGAGCTTCTTGTGATAACAGAAATGGGGAACATAGAGACCCAATTTCGTTGCGGCCTCCATCACCATGGAGCCCTCCGGGACCTCTACTTTTCTGCCGTCGATCTCGACTTCAACCATGATTTATCTCAACCGGAGTTTCGTTACACATAGTCATCCACCAGGCAACGCTTGTTCGTAATATGGTGCGCAAACTCGTCACGGAAATGCTTTAAAAATGCGCGGACCGGCATTGCGGCGGCGTCACCTAGCGCACAGATTGTGCGACCTTGGATGTTGCCCGCGACTTCATTGAGTCGGTCGAGATCCTCAAGGCTGCCCTGACCGTTCTCGATGCGGTGAACCATTCGCCAGAGCCAGCCGGTGCCCTCTCGGCAAGGCGTGCATTGGCCGCATGACTCCTCGTAGTAGAAATACGATAGCCGCAACAGAGAACGAACCATACAGCGGGTCTCATTCATCACAATTACTGCGCCAGATCCCAGCATCGACCCTGCTTTCGCAATTGAGTCGTAATCCATATCCGTAGCCATCATGATATCGGCCGGTAAGACCGGCATGGATGACCCGCCGGGAATCACTGCCTTTAGTTTTATGCCATCACGCATACCACCGGCAAGTTCAAGGAGCTTCGCAAATGGTGTCCCTAAGGGAACCTCATAATTTCCAGGCCGCTCGACATCTCCAGAGACTGAGAATATCTTCGTTCCACCATTGTTAGGCTTGCCTATCGCCAGGTATTGCTCACCACTATTACGGATAATCCAGGGAACCGCCGCAAAGGTTTCGGTGTTGTTGATTGTTGTGGGCTTACCGTAAAGGCCGTAACTCGCCGGGAAGGGCGGCTTGAATCGCGGCTGACCCTTCTTGCCCTCAAGAGACTCAAGAAGTGCAGTCTCCTCACCGCAGATGTATGCGCCAAAGCCGTGATGCGCATGTAATTGAAATGAGAATGCGGACCCCATAATCTTCTCGCCTAGAAAACCGGCTGCGCGGGCCTCTTCGAGCGCCATCTCGAAACGCTCATAGGCCTCCCAGATCTCGCCATGAATATAGTTATAACCGACTGTAATACCCATCGCGTACGCAGCGATCGCCATTCCTTCAATCACGATATGCGGGTTGTAGCGCAAGATATCGCGATCCTTAAAGGTGCCAGGCTCTCCCTCATCAGAGTTACAGACGAGATACTTCTGGATCGGCAGCTTCGCGGGCATGAAACTCCATTTCAGGCCGGTCGGAAACCCAGCCCCGCCCCGCCCGCGCAAGCCGGATGCTTTAATTTCAGCCACGACCTGTTCAGGGGTTAAACCCGATTCCAGAATTTTTCTCAGGGCCTCATAACCGCCTCGAGACTGATAATCCTTCAGACCCCAGCCATCGGGCGTCAGGCCCGCAAGAATCTTGGGGCTGATATGTCGGCCATGAAAGCAGGTGTCGACTACAGGAATCTCTGGTGCACCCATTAGCGTTCCCCCTTCTTACCCATTTGTTTCGGTTCCGGTGAATCAGAAGCCGCGGCGCGAAGTTCATCAATCAGCGCATCTATACGATCGTTTGACATCCAGCTGCACATCCTATGGTCGTTCACAATCATCACGGGGGCATCCCCGCAGGCGCCCATACACTCGCCCTCTTTGAGGGTAAACAGACCATCGGCGGTGGTGTCATTAAATCCAATCCCCAACTTCGCCTGAAGGTAGCGCGCAGACTGATTACCATTTCGCAGTCCACAAGGCAGATTCGTACAGATCGTAAGCTTGAATCGACCCGGCGGCTTCAGGTTATACATCGTGTAGAAACTGGCAATCTCATGAACCGCGATCGCTGGCATATCGAGATAGGTCGCAACCGCCGCCTGAACCTCGGGCGAGAGCCAGCCGACCTCCCGTTGCGCAATTGTTAAGGCTGCCATCACCGCTGACTGCTTCTGATCGGACGGGTACTTCGCAATCTCGCGGTCGATCTTTTTATAAGCCTGCGCTGATAACGCGGGCTCCTGCGGTCGCTCGGTGATTGAGAGTTGAGTAAACGCTTGCCCGCTCATCGATCAATCTCTCCGAAAACAATATCCTGCGTACCGATGATTGTCACAACATCGGCGATCATATGCCCCCGGGCCATCTCGTTGAGCCCTTGCAGGTGGGCATAGCCCGGCGCACGAATCTTTAATCGATAAGGCTTATTGGCACCATCGGAGACCAGATAAATTCCGAACTCACCCTTTGGATGCTCTACCGCGGCATAACACTCGCCCTCGGGCACATGGAACCCTTCCGTGAACAGCTTAAAGTGGTGGATCAACTCCTCCATGTTGGACTTCATATCGACCCGAGCAGGCGGCGCTACTTTGTGGTTGCTCGATAAGACTGGCCCCGGGTTGCCTCGCAGCCACTCTACACATTGTGCAATGATGCGATTACTCTGGCGCATCTCGGCAATCCGAACAAGGTATCTGTCGTAGGAGTCGCCCTCTTTGCCAACTGGGATATCAAAATCAAGCCGGTCATAGACCTCATAGGGCTGATGCTTACGAAGATCCCAGACCACCCCTGAACCCCGCAGCATCGGACCCGTAAACCCCATCGCCTTTGCACGCTCAGGGCTCACCACCCCAATCCCAACGAGGCGCTGCTTCCAGATTCGGTTATCGGTCAGCAAGGTCTCGTATTCGTCGACGTAGCCTGGAAACCGCCGGGTGAAATCCTCTATGAAGTCCAGCAGACTTCCCTGCCGATTCAGATTAAGCCGCTTCGCTGCAGTATCGCTGCGTTTACGATTGGCGATGTATTGCGGCATCTGTTCTGGCAGGTCACGATAGACCCCGCCCGGCCGGTAATACGCAGCATGCATCCGTGCGCCCGAAACGGCCTCATAACAGTCGAGTAAATCCTCGCGCTCGCGGAACGCATAGAGAAAGACCGCCATTGCACCGACATCTAGGCCATGCGCACCAATCCACAATAGATGATTCAGAAGCCGGGTAATCTCGTCGAACATCACGCGGATATATTGGGCCCGCAGCGGCACCTCAACGCCCATTAACCGCTCAATGGCCATCACATACGCGTGCTCATTGACCATCATCGACATGTAATCAAGGCGATCCATATAGGGGACCGACTGAATAAAGGTCTTCGTCTCTGCAAGCTTCTCGGTCCCACGGTGTAATAAGCCAATGTGGGGGTCTGCCCGCTGCACAACCTCGCCGTCAAGCTCCAAAACAAGACGCAACACACCGTGGGCCGCAGGATGCTGCGGCCCAAAATTCAGGGTGTAGTTTTTTATATCGGCCACTGAGTGTCTCTCGTCTTACGCTCGGTCATTGGGGAGTAAACCCGCCGTATGCTTGCTCACGGACTACCCGTGGGGCCTGCTCACGCGGATCAATAGTGACAGGTTGATAAATCACCCGTTTCTGTTCGGGGTCGTAACGCATCTCAACATAGCCCGATATCGGAAAGTCTTTTCTAAAGGGATGACCCACGAAACCATAATCGGTGAGGATGCGCCGCAGGTCATCATGACCCTCGAAGATAATCCCGTACATATCGAAAGCTTCACGCTCATACCAGTCTGCAGCCGACCAGAGCTGGGTCAACGTTGGCACCGAAGGCAGCTCATCATCGGGACAAAAAACCCTGAGACGCAGCCGCTGATTTAATTCGACCGAGAGCAGGTGCACCACCACCGCGAATCGTGGCCCCTCGTGGGCACCGTCTTTGTAATCTTGGTAATCCAAACCACAGAGATCAATGAGGGTGTCAAAACGAAGACCCGGGCGATCGCGCAGCGCCTGACAGACCGATTGATAATCCGATGCACGGACAACCATCGTAATCTCGTCGTACAAATGGCGAACCGACACCAGCTGATCTGAAAACTCAGCCTCGATTCGTTGCATCAGAGCGCCTTCCATAGCCTAGCTCCGCGCAATCGTGTTGGTACGGCGAATCTTGTTTTGCAACTGGATAATTCCGTAGATCAGGGCCTCTGCGGTTGGCGGGCAGCCGGGCACATAGATATCCACGGGCACAATACGATCGCAGCCTCTTACGACAGAGTAGCTGTAGTGGTAATAACCGCCACCATTTGCACAAGACCCCATTGAGATCACCCAGCGCGGTTCGGGCATCTGGTCATAGACCTTACGCATGGCGGGCGCCATTTTGTTACACAGGGTTCCTGCAACGATCATCAGATCGGATTGCCGCGGGCTCGGGCGAAAGACCACGCCGAACCGATCGAGGTCATAGCGAGAGGCGCCCGCATGCATCATTTCCACCGCGCAGCAGGCAAGGCCGAAGGTCATCGGCCAGAGCGATCCCGTTCGGGTCCAATTGATGATTTGGTCTGCCGAGGTGGTCAAGAACCCCTGCTTAAACACACCGTCTATCGCCATAGCCCGTTCCGTTCTGAACCTGATGCTGTTTTTTTCATTATTCCCAATCCAATGCGCCCTTCATCCATTCATAGATGAAGCCTAAGACCAAGATACCAAGAAACAGCATCATTGAAAGAAACCCAAATAAGCCAATATCTTTAAGGGCTACAGCCCAGGGAAAGAGAAATGCGATTTCAAGATCAAAGAGAATAAAAAGGATCGCGACAAGGTAGTAGCGGACATCGAACTGCAGACGCGCGTCTTCGAAGGCCTCAAAGCCGCACTCATAGGGCGAGAGCTTCTCGCTATCGGGGCGGCTCGGCCCAAGTATCTTTCCTGCAGTCATCGATGCGACACCGATACCAATGCCTACAAGAATAAACATCAAAACCGGAAGGTATTGCTCTATATTCACGACTCAATCCCCGGACTTTCTTTTCATTATTGGTGCCGACGGCGAGACTCGAACTCGCACAGCTTTCGCCACTGCCCCCTCAAGACAGCGTGTCTACCAATTCCACCACGTCGGCCTAGTTAAACTCCCAAATTCGATACTACCTGAGCGAATTAACACTGTTGTAAATCGCCCGTTCTACCCTCGCTCACCTATTATTTCTTAACCCCAGAACCGGTTGGCACACCCGGAACCGACGCGCCACCCGGTGCGTTTGGTGCCGACGGCGCAGGAACACTGCTTGGCGCAGCACTGGGCACCTCTGGCGAGCCCTGCATCACACTACCGGCGCCTTCCGGAACCCTATTTTTGGTTGCTATCCAGGACAGCCCGAGGGTGGCCACGAAGAATATTGCCGCAAGTATCGCCGTGACCCGGCTGAGAAAGTTCGCGCTACCGGTCGACCCAAACACACTGCCTGCGGAGCCGGAACCGAATGCTGCACCCATGTCTGCACCCTTGCCCTGTTGGAGTAACACCAAGACGATGATTCCGATTGCACAGATCACCTGGACGGTTAAGACTAAATTCATTAAGCCACTCATAAGAGTTCCTCTAACTTATTGTGTTGCTGCACGGGCAATATCGAAAAATTCCTGCGCATTGAGCGACGCCCCACCCACCAGGGCGCCATCAATATCCTCTTGGGCAAATAATTCACCCGCCGTCGCTGCCTTAACGCTGCCGCCGTATAGAAGACGGATCTCGTTGGCTGCACTACCATCAATCTCAGCCAAGGCCCCTCGAATCGCAGCATGCATCTCCTGCGCTTGCGCCGGGCTCGCACTGTGTCCGGTGCCAATTGCCCAGATCGGCTCGTAGGCAAAGACTGCTGAGGCTAACTTCTCCAACTCTGCTAACTGCTGCGCGACGTCCCTTACCTGATCGCAGACCACCCCGACGGCCTGACCCCGATCCCGAATGTCGAGAGACTCGCCTACACAAATCACCGGCGTGAGGCCTGCTTCCACAAGCGCCACCGCCTTCTGCGCCACCTGGCGATCAGTCTCGCCGTGTCGTCCGCGTCGCTCTGAGTGCCCAACTAAACAGAACTCGGCCTCAAAGTCCTGCAGCATTGCCACCGAGACTTCACCAGTAAACGCACCCGCGGGCTCTGAGGAGACGTCCTGGGAACCCCAGCTCATTGGGCGGCCCCTCAGACGGACCGCCGCCTGAAACAGGTAAGGCGCAGGCACCGCCACGCTGCAGTGGGCAATCGGCTGATCGCCATGCCCCTCAAAGAGGGTCAGCAGAGCCGATAAAAGGGCTTCGTTGTCCACTAAGCCACCGTTCATCTTCCAATTGCCGACCACCCAGGGCCTGCGCTGCGATGCACCAGATTTTAGCATTAGGCCTCGGGTTGAGCCGGCGCCGCCTCTGCTTCAAGAAGCGCTTTCATTGACAAACGCAGACGCCCTTTATCGTCGGCCTCGAGGACCTTCACACGAATAGACTGGCCCTCTTTGAGGTAATCCGACACCTGGTTAACACGCTCATTGGCAATCTGGGAAATATGCAATAAGCCATCCTTACCCGGAAGGACCGATACGATTGCACCGAACTCCAATAAGCGCAGCACGGTACCGTCATAGGTCTTGCCGACCTCGACCTCTGCTGTCAATTCCTCGATACGTTTAATGGCCGCCCGAGCCGCATCGCCAGTCGTTGCGGCAACAGTAATCGAACCATCTTCAGAGATGTCGATCTGGGTTCCGGTCTCTTCAGTGATGGCGCGAATCGTGGCACCGCCCTTACCGATTACATCGCGGATACGCTCTGGATTGATCTTCATCTTGTACAAACGGGGGGCGAACTCGGAGAGCTCTTCACGCGCGTGATCAAGGGCACCCTTCATCTTGTCGAGAATGTGCATCCTTGCCTCTTTCGCCTGCGCAAGGGCAACCTGCATGATCTCCTTGGTAATGCCTTGGATTTTGATATCCATCTGAAGGGCTGTCACGCCGGTCTCACTACCCGCGACTTTGAAATCCATATCACCGAGATGATCTTCATCTCCCAAGATATCCGTCAGTACCGCAAATCGTGCGCCGTCTTTAATTAAGCCCATCGCAATCCCTGCAACATGGGCCTTTAATGGAACCCCAGCATCCATCATTGCAAGACATCCACCACAGACAGAGGCCATCGAGGATGAGCCGTTCGATTCCGTAATTTCAGATACGACACGGATCGAGTAGGCAAAATCAGTGGGGTCTGGCAGTACTGCTGCCAACGCACGCTTGGCTAATCGGCCATGACCAATCTCGCGGCGCTTCGGCGTGCCTACACGGCCCGTTTCGCCAGTCGCGTATGGGGGCATGTTGTAGTGAAGCATGAATCGATCGCGATATTCACCGGAGAGTGCATCAATGATTTGTTCATCGCGGTTTGTTCCAAGTGTTGCCACCACCAGAGCCTGGGTCTCACCGCGCGTAAATAACGCGGTTCCATGGGCGCGCGGCAGAACCCCTGTACGGATCTCGATTGGACGAACGGTCCGGGTATCCCGGCCATCAATCCGCGGCTCACCGTTAAGAATCTGAGACCGCACAACACTCGACTCTAGGCCAAATAAGGTCTCGTTGAGCAGATTCGCATCAATCGGCGACTGGCCAGATGCAGCAGACTCTTGGGCGAACTTCGCCTCGACCTCTGCATAGATGCTCTTGAGCTTCTGGGATCGCTCTTGCTTATTACGCAGCCCATAGGCTTGCTTTAAAGGCGCCTCGGCGACGGCCTTAATTTTGGCGATCAAGGCCTCGTCTTTCGGCGCCGGCTGCCAATCCCACTCGGGCTTTCCTGCCTTCTCAACCAGCCGATGAATCGCATCAATGGCATGACGCATCTGCTCATGGCCGTAGACAACGCCCCCAAGCATGACCTCCTCGGAGAGTTGATCGGCCTCGGACTCAACCATCAATACCGCCGACTCCGTACCTGCAACAACCAGATTCATCTGCGATGTCTTGAGCTGAGTTGCCGTTGGGTTCAGCACATACTGCCCACCGATATAGCCCACCCGCGCGGCACCAATTGGGCCATTGAAAGGTACGCCGGAGATCGCCATTGCCGCGGACGCTCCAATCATGGCGGCAATATCAGGATCAATCTCTGGGTTCAGTGAGATCACCATACAGACGACCTGAACCTCGTTGTAAAAGCCGTCTGGGAATAAAGGCCGCAGAGGCCGGTCGATTAGTCGAGAGGTGAGCGTCTCTTTCTCAGAAGGACGGCCCTCTCGCTTGAAAAACCCACCGGGAATCTTGCCAGCAGCGTAGGTTTTCTCAAGGTAATCAATCGTTAAGGGGAAAAAATCCTGACCAGGTTTTGCGGTCTTGGAGGCCACCACGGTGGCCAAAACGATCGTGTCTTCGACATTCACCACTACTGCGCCTGATGCCTGGCGGGCAATTTCCCCTGTTTCCAGAACCACTTTGTGCTGGCCGTACTGAAACTCTTCTCTAGAAATATTAAACACTACGATTCTTCCTTATCTCATTAAAGTAAAAATGCCCGCACCGACATACCGGGCAGGCATTTTTGGACATTTACATCTTGTCGGCAGGGTCGGTGCGATCGAGGGCTCCAATTCGCTTTGCTTACTTGCGCAGCCCCAAACGCTCAATCAACGAACGATAGCCCTGGACATTCGTTCGCTTGAGGTAATCCAATAATTTCCGACGACGGCTCACCATCTTGAGCAGACCCCTACGGGAATGGTGATCTTTCGCGTGGGCCTTGAAATGGCCTGTTAGATCATTAATCCGGGCCGTAAGAAGCGCGACCTGCACCTCTGGGCTACCGGTATCGTTTTTGGCACGCTGATACTGCGCCATGATGTCTGGCTTATTTAACGTGGCGACGGGCATGAGAATCTCCTAAAGATGCCGTTGAACTTGCGGCCGGGCCTGCCAGGGCCCGCCGTGCTAAGAACCTGCCAGGTAAGGCAAGCTCTTGAATTATAACGGTTTTTAAACCAATTGCGGGTTTAGGCGCAAGACCTTGCTCTCCAGCTTATTCAGGGCGTTGAGGTAGGCCTTGGCCGAGGCCACGACGATATCGGGATCAGCCCCCACACCGTTGACAATCCGACCCGCCTTGGACAGCCGCATTGTGACCTCCCCCTGGGACTCTGTCCCGGTGGTGATGGCGTTGACCGAGAACAACAGGAGCTCTGACCCACTACCCACCTTGGATTCGATCGCGTTAACCGTTGCATCCACGGGACCATTTCCCTCCGAGTGGGCTGTCACCTCCTTGCCCTCGACCGTGAACACGACGCTCGCCTGAGGCTTTTCACCCGTCTCACTTCGTTGGGAGAGGGACAAAAACTTGTAGTGTTCATCCCCCTCGGCGATCGAATCCCCCGACACTAAGGCCTGGAGATCCTCATCAAAGATCTCTGATTTTTTATCGGCCAGTGTCTTAAATCGACCAAAGGCCTCGTTTAAGGCTTGCTCGGAGTCAAACTCTATTCCCAGGTCGGTCAGGCGTTGCTTAAAGGCATTACGGCCCGACAACTTACCCAAAACAATTTTATTGGCCGACCAGCCCACGTCTTCTGCCCGCATGATCTCGTAAGTCTCTCGGTGCTTTAAGACGCCATCTTGATGAATACCAGATTCATGTGCGAAGGCATTCGCGCCAACTACGGCCTTATTGGGTTGGACGGGGTAGCCTGTGATCTGCGACACCAAACGGGAAGCACTCACGATCTGGGTGGTATCAATTCGGGTATCACACTGAAAAATATCCTGGCGGACCTTGACCGCCATCACAATCTCCTCAAGGCTGGCATTACCTGCCCTCTCACCAAGACCGTTAACCGTGCACTCCACCTGACGCGCACCGTTTAGCACGGCCGACAAGGAGTTGGCGACCGCCATACCGAGATCGTTGTGGCAATGCGCCGACCAGACCACACGATCCGCACCGGGTGTGCGCGTGATCAAGGCTTTGAATCGCTCCCCAAGGACTCCCGGCACACTATAGCCAACCGTGTCCGGGACATTGATCGTGGTCGCACCTGCCTTAATGACTTCGCCAAAGATATGGACCAGAAAGTCGATATCGCTTCGAATCGCGTCTTCGGCCGAAAACTCAATATCGTCGGTGTACTCGCGCGCCATTCGAACACCCTTGATGGCAGCCTCAACCACCTGATCCGGACTCATTCGGAGTTTCTTCTCCATATGAATCGGACTCGTCGCGATAAAGGTATGAATACGACGCTTTGCGGCAGGTCTTATCGCCTCACCAGCAGCACGAATATCTTTCTCCGATACCCGCGCCAATGAGCAGACCGTGCTCTCTTTGATGGTTTCGGCAATCCCCCGGATCGCTTCAAAATCCCCTGGGCTCGCTGCGGCAAACCCTGCCTCGATCACATCAACGCGCAAGCGTTCTAGCTGCTTGGCGATGCGAAGCTTTTCATCTCGGGTCATTGAGGCGCCGGGACTCTGTTCTCCATCGCGCAAAGTGGTGTCGAAAATAATTAAATGGTCACTCATGACGTAACTCCTTGTGTATCGATCTCAAACCGGGAGATCTTGCAAATCAAATCAGTAGAAATTAGGGTTCTGTAACGGTCTGCTGAAACTGAGAGCCGGCGCAGACGTTGCCGGTTGGGGTCGTGTCTTAGCGCGCCAGGCGCAGTCGACCCAGGCAAGGAGGTAGAGAGAGGGCAAGGAAGTAGGACTTCATGGGCTTCGACTATAAATCTTTTTGTTGATCATCTGCAAACACTTCCACCCGCTCACCCCGGGCCTTGCGCCAGAAAAACAACACCCAGCCCGAGACGCTGTAGGCCAGCATGAGCAGAAATAGGAGGGTCGGGGGATCCTGAGAAATAAGAACCAGGCCCATCGCCACGAGGAAAACTACGACAAACGGAACGCTCTTACGTAGGTTGAGATCTTTAAAGCTATAAAACGGAACGCTGGAGACCATAGTCAGGCCGGCGTAGACCGCGACGGACCAGACTACCCAACGAAGGTCTTTCGCTGACCAGTCAATCCATTTGGTCTCTCGTAAATCAGTCGCCACCCAGACAAGCCCGGCGAGGAGCGCCGCTGCAGCAGGACTTGGCATTCCTTGGAAAAACCGCTTATCGACAATATTGATATTGGTATTAAAGCGGGCAAGCCTAAGCGCAGCACCAACGATATAGACAAAAGTAGCAAGCCATCCCAACTTACCCATGCTCTGCAACGACCAGATGTAGATAACCAAGGCGGGCGCGACGCCAAACGACACCATGTCCGCAAGGCTGTCGTACTGCGCACCAAAATCAGAGGTGGTGTTGGTCAGCCGGGCAACACGGCCATCGAGGCTATCGAGCACCATTGCCACAAAGATCGCGATTGCGGCCTCGGCAAAGCGGCCATTGAAGGCCTGAACAATTGAGAAAAAACCCGCAAACAAACAGCCCGTTGTGAATAAATTGGGCAGCAGATAAATGCTCGTGCGCCGCCGGGGCAATCGCTGGTTCATGCGTCTGACCAACGCGCAAGCGCCGTCGAATGCGCGGAGACTTTATCTCCGACCGATACAAGCGACTGCGTTCCAATCGGGCAATAGATATCGACCCGGGAACCGAACCGAATAAATCCATAACGAGCCCCACGCAACAGGGTATCGCCGGTCTTGACGTAACAGAGAATTCGCCGGGCGACGAGGCCCGCAATCTGAATACAGGTCAATCGCCGGCCCTGAGAATCTTCAATGATGATCGCATTACGCTCATTTTGCTCTGATGCTTTGTCGACCGCTGCATTCAGAAACGCGCCGGGGAAATAGCGAACCTCGGTCACCCGACCGGCAATTGGTGACCGATTCGAATGAACATTAAATACATTCATGAATACACTGATCTTAAGGCTGTCGGCGCCAGTGATGGGGTCTTGGGCCTTTTCCACCACCACGACCCTACCATCGGCAGGCGAGGTAATCAGGCCCTCGCCAAGCGGTGGGGTACGTGCCGGATCCCGAAAAAACTGAATCACAAAAATCGCAACAATCCAGAGCAACAACGCCACACTCTCCAGACCTACGATAGTTGCAGCGAGCGCAAGAAAAAGACTCAGCCCGACAAAAGCCCATCCCTCGCGGGCGATAACGGGATGAGGGTAGTGACGAACGTCTTGGTCGGCCATAGATCTAGCGCTTAATTACGAGTCTGGTCAACCAGTTTGTTGGCCTTAATCCAGGGCATCATCGCACGCAGACGCTCGCCCACCTGCTCAATCGGATGCTCCGCCATTAGGCGCCGACGGGACAGCAATGTTGGCGCACCAGCGCGATTCTCCAGAATAAACTCTTTCGCGTATTCGCCTGTCTGAATCCGGGTTAAGGCCTCTCTCATCGCCTTCTTGGTGTCCTCAGTCACGACTTTGGGTCCGGTCACGTATTCGCCAAATTCCGCGTTATTCGAAATCGAGTAGTTCATGTTCGCAATACCGCCCTCGTAAATGAGATCCACAATAAGCTTGAGCTCATGGAGGCACTCAAAGTACGCCATCTCTGGCGCATAACCCGCCTCGACCAGGGTCTCGAACCCCGCCTTAATTAATTCGACAGTACCCCCGCAGAGCACCGCCTGCTCGCCGAACAAATCCGTTTCAGTCTCCTCACGGAAGTTCGTCTGAATAATTCCTGCCTTGCCCCCGCCAATTGCGCTGGCGTAGGATAAGGCAATGGCGCGGGCATTGCCCGTTGTATCTTGGTGAACCGCAATCAGACACGGCACTCCACCACCCTGGGCGTACGTGCCACGAACCGTGTGGCCGGGCGCCTTCGGAGCGATCATGATGACATCGAGATCGGCCCTTGGCGTGACCTGTCCGTAGTGGACATTAAACCCATGGGCAAACGCGAGTGCTGCATTTTGCTTAATGACAGGGGCGATTTCGTTGGCGTAGACCGCACCGATATTCTCATCGGGCATCAACAACATCACAACATCAGCATCCTTAACTGCGTCTTTAATCTCAGCCGCCTTCAGACCTGCCTTCTCGACTTTCGCCCAGGATGGCCCGCCCTTGCGAACCCCTACCACCACCTTACAGCCACTGTCATTGAGATTGAGTGCGTGCGCATGGCCCTGCGAGCCGTAGCCGATAATTGCAATTTTCTTTCCCTTGATCAGAGGGAGATCAGCATCTTTGTCATAAAACACATTCATCTTTTTTCCTTTACAAGTAAGAATTTTTATTCGTCAAACAACCTGCAACCTAGCGCGAGAGTCAATCGCCAAGTGTCATACCTTAAGAATTCGATCCCCGCGAGAAATCCCTGACGACCCCGTTCGAACTGTCTCAAGAATCGACTCTGAGTCCAAGGCCTCAATAAACGCGTCACACTTATGGCTGTCTCCAGTCAACTCGATGGTGTAGGTCTTCTCAGTGACATCAATGATACGGCCCCGAAAAATATCCGCCATCCGTTTCATCTCCTCACGCTCCTTGCCAACCGCCCTCACTTTAATCAGCATCAGCTCGCGCTCAATGTAGGGGTGCTCTACCAGATCCACAACCTTGACGACATCAATCAATCGGTTGAGATGCTTGGTGATCTGCTCAATCACATCATCACTACCTTTTGAGACGATTGTCATCCGAGATAACGAGGGATCCTCAGTAGGCGCCACCGTAAGTGTCTCAATGTTGTATGCGCGCGCAGCAAAGAGATCCACCACCCGCGATAGCGCTCCCGGCTCGTTCTCTACCAAAATGGAAATAATATGTCTCATTAATGGGCTCCTTAGAGGTCTTCTGAACCCAACAGCATTTCAGAGAGGCCTTTGCCTGTCTGAATCATCGGCCAGACGTTCTCTTCGCGGTCGGTAATGAAATCCATAAAGACCAGCCGATCTTTCATCTTGAATGCCTCCCTAAGCGCTGGCTCCACATCGGAAGGCTTCGTGATCTGCATTCCCACGTGGCCATAGGCCTCAGTCAGTTTTACAAAATCTGGCAGGGAATCCATATAGGACTCTGCATAGCGGCTCTCGTATTCGATCTCCTGCCACTGACGCACCATTCCTAGGTAACGGTTATTCAGATTAATCACCTTCACGGGCAGACGATACTGTTGGCATGTTGAGAGCTCTTGAATACACATCTGTATAGAGCCCTCACCCGTCACGCAGGCCACATCCGCATCCGGATGGGCGAGTTTCACGCCCATCGCATAGGGTAGACCAACGCCCATCGTGCCCAGCCCCCCGGAATTAATCCAACGTCGAGGGTAATCAAACTTGTAGAACTGAGCAGCAAACATCTGGTGCTGACCGACATCCGAGGTGATGAATGCCTCCCCCTGAGTGACTTCCCATAGCTTTTCAACAACATATTGGGGTTTGATCACATCGGGACCCTGGTCATAGGCCAGACATTTTTTAGTTCGCCACCCTGCGATCTGCTCCCACCAGTGACCCAATGCTTTTTTGTTCGTCCCATGGCCGGCCGCGATCGACTCTTTAATCAGTGCGATCATCTCGCGCATCACTTCAGTGACATCACCAACGATTGGCAAATCAACCTTGACACGCTTTGATATCGATGAGGGATCTATATCGACATGGATAATCTTGCGGGGATTCTGCGCAAAGTGCTTCGGGTTCCCGATCACGCGATCATCGAACCGCGCTCCAATACCGACAAGAACATCACAGTTCTGCATGGCCATGTTGCACTCATAGGTCCCATGCATACCGGGCATACCCAGGAACTTCTCATTGGTCGCGGGGTATGCCCCCAGGCCCATTAGCGTATTCGTACACGGGTATCCCAGCAGATCGACCAGCTCGCGCAGCACTGGAGATGCATTGCCGAGAATAATTCCACCGCCCGTGTAGATCATGGGCCTCTCGGCCGACAACATCAACTGCACCGCTTTCTTGATCTGCCCCGAGTGACCCTTGATCACCGGGTTATACGAGCGCATTGAGATCTCTTTGGGGTAATCGAACTTGCAACGATCGCGGGTGATATCTTTTGGAATGTCCACGAGCACCGGGCCGGGCCGGCCGGTGCGCGCTAGATAAAACGCTTTCTTGATCGTGGTGGCCAGATCGCGCACATCTTTTACAAGAAAGTTATGTTTCACGCACGGCCGAGTAATGCCAACGGTGTCGCATTCCTGAAAGGCGTCTAGGCCGATCGCATGGGTCGGCACCTGGCCGGTCAGGATCACCATCGGTATGGAATCCATAAAGGCAGTCGCGATTCCCGTGACGGCGTTCGTCACCCCGGGCCCGCTCGTGACCAGGCAGACGCCTACCTTTTCAGTGCATCGCGCATAGGCATCCGCCGCATGCACAGCAGCCTGTTCGTGCCGAACGAGCACGTGTTGGAACTTCTTTTGCTTGTATATCTCGTCGTAGATATAGAGAACGGCCCCGCCGGGGTAGCCGAAGATGTGCTCAACCTGCTCTTCGTGCAGGCAACGGATGACGATTTCTGCGCCAGTGATTTCCATAGGTTTTCGGTCCTATCAAGTTCCAGTGATCCTTGCCCGCCGGTACCACCCGCTCCCCTAACTCATCGAGCTAGTGGGCTTGCGACACAGACCTTGCGACAAGGGCTTTGAGTTGACGGATCGCCGTTGCTGGCCCTTGTGGGACCAGTACCGGCAAGGTCAAGCTGACTAATTTAACATATCGGCATGAATTCAAAGGCTTTAGACCATTTTCTTGTCGCCACAGAGCGCCGAGCCTTTCGAATCGCCATGATTGGGGTAAAAAACGAGGAAACCGCCCTTGATATTGTCCAGCTGGCCATGATGCGGCTAGCGGAAAAATACGGTCACCACGATCCAACGGAGTGGCCAATGCTTTTTCAGCGGATTTTGCAAAATGCGATCCTCGACCACCACCGCCGGCTAAAGGTCCGACGGGCATGGTTAAGCCTCTTTAGTGAGCTCGTGCCGGCCGGCCAGGACTCTGAATCGAGCGACTATTCCGATACCCTACTGATCGACATTGCCGACGAGGCCCATCGGGAGCCCGAGGCACGAATGAGCCAGCGCCAGGTTCAGGCCGAGCTCAACGCAGCGATTGGAGATTTACCCCTGCGTCAACAACAAGCCTTCCTGCTGCGTTATTGGGAAGGGTTGGACATTACACAAACCGCCCTGGCCATGGGATGCTCTGAAGGCAGCGTTAAAACACACTGCTCGCGGGCAATGAAAAAGCTCTCTGAGACCCTAAGCTTTTTAAAGCCCTAGCCACCGTATCAGCACCAGGAGACCTGCCCCATGGACGACGATTTAATCTACAAAACCCGACAGGTGCTTGAGCAGTCTGGCGCAAATCTCCCCCCGCGTGTCACAGCATCCCTCGCAGCAGCGCGCCAGAAGGCCCTCAATGCCGCCCAACTGAAGGCGGGGCAGCCCCATCTCCGTAAGCGTTTTTCGAGCCCAACCGCGATCTGGGGGGTGGGCCTAACGTTCGCGTCCTTTATCGGGGTCCTAATCGCGCTCAATGGCGCGCAGCGGACATCGCTAGACTTAGATATCGGGCGCATCGCCGCGATTGACCAGAAAATGATCGTAGATCGGCTACCGGTTCAGGCTTACCTTGATCCCGGATTTCTTGTTTTCCAAGAAGAGGGGCTCGGTCAGCCGGCCAGCACCTCAGTGACCTCCCTGGTGAACGGCGCAAGCATTGCGATACGTGAATTCTGGTCGCTTGATCAGTTGTTTCCGGGTGCCAAAAATAGCCAGACACTGGCCTGGACAAAACTAACTAGCAACCAACGCGAAGCGCTTGCCCCACTCGAATCTCTTTGGACCACATTTGAGCCTACCCGGAAGAAAAAATGGCTAAAAATCGCAGACCGCTTTCATCTGCTCACCCCCAATGAGCAGGCACGCGCCCAAGAACGAATGCAGGAGTGGGTGTCAATGCCCGCCTCAGATCGTCAACAAGCGCGCGCGATTTTTGATAGTGTCGTCGAGGCTGTCCCCGAGGAAGTGCGGATCATGAAATGGAACGAGTACCAGAAACTCTCACCAGCAGAGCGCGCTCGACTCGTGGAGTTGGCCGCCCAGAAAATCGCTGATGCCTCGCCAACGCCCGACCAGAAGGTAAGCCCCCCGGGCCCTGCGCAGACAAGACCGCGTTCAGCGCTCTCTGCGACATCCGATAAACCGTTTTAGCCCCAAGATGCCCTGATGGCCGAGGCCTCGTACGCCCCCGCTTCAGTCTGGCGCCGCTTCATGAGCATGGTCTACGAAGGCCTCTTGCTTTTCGGCCCCTTATTGCTCATCGCATTTATCTATTCGGTCTCACTAGATTTTAACGACACGTCGAGCGCTGGGTCGCTCACCGCTAAACGCCTTGGCCTGCAACTTGTCTGTGCTGCAGCGCTTGTGGCCTATTTCACCTGGGGCTGGTCAAACCAACGCTGCACCCTGCCGATGCAGACCCTAGGCCTTCGGGTCGTCAACGCCCGCGATCCAAGCCGCAAGGTCTCGCCACGCCAGGCACTGCTACGCGCCCTAATTGCAGTACCCAGCACACTGACTGGCATTGGTCTGCTCTCCGCGCTACTGAACCGCGACTCGCAGACCCTTCATGATCGAGTTTCCGGCACCCGCCTCGTCCACATCCCAATCAATCGGCGTGTCTGACGTAAACGACCCCCCTATCGATTTAATGCACGACACGATCAAACTTAAATGCGCCCGCTTTGAAATCTACGGGAATCACATCGTTAGGCCCAAACCGGCCCTCAAGGATTAATTTCGCTACCGGATTCTCGATCTCCTGCTGAATCGCTCGCTTTAACGGTCGAGCGCCATAGAGCGGATCAAAGCCTACCTTCGCAATCTCATCGAGCGCTGCGTCCGAGACCTCAAGTGTCATGTCATGTGCCTTAACCCGGGCCTCAAGTCTCTTGAGTTGAATGGCAGCAATACTGCGAATATTCTTCTGATCAAGCGCATGGAAGACAACAATCTCATCAATACGATTAATGAACTCCGGACGAAAATGACTCTTCACTTCGCCCATCACGGCATCTTTAATCTCGGCCGCCGGTGCCCCCACGAGCCTTTGAATTTCGTGGGAGCCTAAATTAGAAGTCATCACCACCACGGTATTGCGAAAGTCAACCGTGCGGCCTTGGCCGTCAGTGAGTCGTCCATCGTCGAGCACCTGCAGCAGCACATTAAACACATCCGGATGCGCCTTCTCGACCTCATCCATAAGAATGACGCTATAGGGTTTACGGCGAACGCTCTCCGTTAGGGTGCCCCCCTCCTCGTAGCCAACATAGCCCGGGGGGGCGCCGATCAGACGTGAGACCGAATGCTTTTCCATGAATTCGCTCATGTCAATTCGTACGAGATGCTCCTCCGAATCAAATAAAAACTGTGCGAGGGCCTTGCACAACTCCGTCTTGCCAACGCCAGTCGGGCCCAGGAAGAGAAAGGAACCATAAGGCCGGTGAGGATCGGATAACCCAGCGCGTGAGCGACGTATCGCGTCAGAAACGAGGGTGACCGCTTCATCCTGCCCCACCACGCGCTCATGGAGGTGGCCCTCCATGGCCAATAGCTTTTCCCGCTCGCCCGTCATCATCTTCGAGACGGGTATACCGGTTGCCCGCGATACCACCTCGGCGATTTCCTCAGCGCCGACTTGTGTTCTGAGCAACTGGAGTTTGCGCGCCGAGTCTTTACCCGTGGAGTCCGCCGCCTTCAGGCGCGCCTCAAGCTCGGGCATCCTGCCATACTGAAGCTCGGAGACTTTCTGCCAGTCACCCTTGCGAGTGAAGGCCTCTATTTCATGCCGGATTTGATCGATCTCTTCTTTAATCGACTGAGAGCCCTGCACCGCAGCTTTCTCGGCCTTCCAGACTTCCTCAAGATCTGCCGACTCACGCTCGAGTTTTTCAATCTCCTGCTCGAGAAGATCGAATCGCTTCTTGGAAGCCTCATCTTTTTCCTTACGAACCGCCTCTCGTTCGATCTTTAACTGAATCAGGCGACGATCGAGCTTATCCATAGACTCTGGTTTTGAGTCAATCTCCATCTTGATTCGCGATGCAGCCTCGTCAATTAAGTCGATTGCCTTGTCTGGAAGAAACCGATCCGTAATGTAACGATTCGATAACTCTGCAGCCGCCACAATGGCCGGGTCGGTAATTTCCACCCCATGGTGAATCTCATACCGCTCCTGTAATCCACGCAGAATAGCGATCGTTGCCTCGACCGATGGCTCGCCCACTAAGACCTTTTGGAATCGTCGCTCGAGGGCGGCATCCTTCTCAATATATTTGCGATATTCGTCTAGGGTTGTCGCTCCAATGCAATGGAGTTCTCCGCGTGATAAGGCGGGCTTGAGCATATTGCCGGCATCCATCGCGCCCTCCGCCTTGCCAGCGCCCACCATGGTGTGAATCTCATCGATAAACACGATCGGATGGCCACTCGGGTGTGTCTCGGCCATCTGAGCAATATCTTTTAAGACCGACTTTAATCGTTCCTCAAACTCGCCGCGATATTTCGCGCCCGCAAGAAGCGCCGCCATATCAAGCGTAAGGACTGATTTTCCCTTGAGCCCCTCCGGCACCTCACCATTCACAATTCGCTGGGCCAACCCCTCCACAATCGCGGTCTTTCCAACACCCGGCTCACCGATTAATACGGGATTGTTCTTCGTGCGCCGCTGCAAGATCTGGATACACCGGCGTATTTCATCGTCGCGACCAATCACCGGATCGAGCTTGCCCTGCCCTGCCCGCTGCGTAAGGTCAACACAGTATTTCTTTAACGACTCCCGCTGACCCTCGGCCTCGGCAGAGTCCACCGCCTGCCCACCGCGCACGGCATCAATTGCAAGCTCCATATTCTTGCGGGTAAGACCCGACTCGCGCAGCAGTTTTCCTGCTGGTCCCTTGTCGTCTGCAAGCACTAAAAGAAAAAGTTCACTGGCAATAAACTGATCGCCCCGCTTTTGCGCGTCACGGTCAGTCAGATTTAATAATTTAGCCAGCTCAGAGCCCACAGTAACCTGGCCCTCTGGGTTTGTGATCTTGGGAAGGCTCTCGAGTGCGCTGTTCACGCTCTGCTGCAGCCGTTGGGTGTTGACACCCGCCCGTGATAGCAACGACTTGGTCGCACCCTCCTCCTGAGCAATCAGCGCTGATAAGACATGCAAGGGCTCCATCGTCGGGCTGTCGTAACCCACGGCAAGGCTCTGCGCATCGGATAGCGCCTGCTGAAAAGCTGTAGTTAGTTTGTCGGTTCTCATCAATTCCCCACTAAGTCTGCAGTGGCTTAACGCAACCAATGCCACGGATGGTGGGTAAATGGGGTGGGGTAACTAGAAAATCAAGGGGTCCGGATGGGGGAGCGCTCCTCAAGCTCGTTGACGTATCGCTCTATGCCCTCTGATTCTCGTTCAAGAAACCGGGCGACTGCATCTGCGAAGCGCGGCTCGCGCAGCCAGTGGGCTGAATAGGTTTTAGTGGGCGTAAAGCCGCGGGCAAGTTTGTGTTCGCCCTGAGCACCCCCCTCAAACCGCTTACAGCCCTGGGCAATAGCCCAGGCAATCGGCGCATAATAGGCGACCTCGAAGTGCAGGCAATCAACCCGCGACACTGCGCCCCAATAACGACCATAGAGCACATGCTCATTTCGCATCAGCAGCGCACTGGCAATAGGATTGCCTGCCGCAGATGCGGTGCACATCACGATCGCCTGAGGCATAGTCTTCGCGATCATATGAAAAAATTCGAGACTAAGATACGGCGTTGAGTAGTGTTCGCGGTAGGTCCGCGAGTAGCAGGTATAGAAAAAATCCCAGTCGGCCTGGGTGATTTCATCACCACAACGAATCACCGTGGATACGCCTGCGTCACGAACTTTGCGCCGTTCTGCCTTGATCTTTTTGCGCTTGGGCTGCGTCAGGCTAGCTAGGTAATCCTCAAAATTTCCGTAGCCCAGGTTCTGCCAATGAAACTGCAGATTCTCTCGAATCAGCCATTGCTCTTGCCGGGCAGCCACGAGATCTTGTTCTGACCCGAACAAGAGATGAACGGACGAGAGGCCATTGGTCTGCGCGAGTGACCGAATGCCCTGCAAGAGTTCACGCCTTGCCTGCGGATCGGCCGCCAGAAGTCGAGAGCCAGGAATCGGCGAAAACGGACTAGCCGCCAAGAGCTTCGGGTAGTAGTCAAGCCCCGCTCGCTCATAGGCCTGGGCCCAAGCGCCATCAAACACGTATTCTCCATACGAGTGGTGCTTCGCATAAAGGGGGGCTACCGCCTTCACCTGGCCAAGGGAGTTTCGGGCAACAACAGGCAGGGGCTGCCAGCCCGTATCGGCGGATGTGCACTGGGTTACCTCAAGCGCGTGAAGAAATTCCCAACGCAGAAACGGTGTGGGATTGTCTTGCAGCATTAGCAACGCGTTCCACGCCTCTGCGTCAATTTCGGATATCGATCCGCAGACCTGCAGGTCTAATTCAGTCATAGAGGAACTGCTGGCACATCCGAGAGATGACCTACCATCGCTTGAGAGCTTTTTCGTCTTTCTCTCGCGCCGCAACCCACCGATCACCCTGAGGAACTGACTCCTTCTTCCAAAAAGGCGCTTTAGACTTTAGAAAATCCATAATGAACGCGCAGGCCTCGAGCGCAGCCTCGCGATGTGCACTGGTAACCCCCACCCAGACAATCTCGTCAGCGGGTTGCAACTCTCCAATTCGGTGAATCACCCTCGCCTGAAAGAGTGGCCAGCGCTGATTGGCCTGATCAATAATTTCTTTGATGCTTGATTCGGTCATGCCGGGATAGTGCTCAAGCGTGAGTGTCTTAACGGATTCCCCTTCATTGAGATCACGCACTGTACCCACGAAAGTTGCGACCGCGCCCACCCGGGTATCCCAGGCGCCGTCCTCTGTCTGCCGAAGGGCGCGAAGCTCGGCCCCTACATCAAAGGCCTGCGGCTGAATCCGAACACTCGCAACGGGGTGATTAACCGCATTCGACATCGTAGCCCTAGCCTCCCGTCACCGGTGGGAAAAATGCGACCTCATCACCATCTCGCACGGGATCAGACTCTTGTGCCATTCGCTGATTGATTGCGCCGCGGATCGCACGCTGCGGATCAAGCGCCTCTGACCAGCGGCTATCGCGACTGCGTAACAATTCTCGCAATTGGGCGAGAGTCTCGACATGGTCGGGGAGCGCGAGGACTTCCTCTCCAGTGCCGGTTAACTCTCGAAGCGATGCAAATAGCTTGAGATGGATCATGATAGGAACTCAGTGTAGGGAATAAAGCGAATGAATTCACCCCGATGAATCGGGGTTGATGCCGCAAGATCAACTAGGCCCCCGCTCTGCGTCACGGACGACAGAACGGCCGAATTCTGGCGCCCATGAATCTGCACAACCCCCTCTTCATCCAACCAGCCCCGCAGAAACTCGCGCCGTGAATCGGGACTTATCCAATCAAATCCAGCCACCGCCCGAACGCCTCGTAACGGCACAATCTCTGCATCCATTCTAGCCAAGAGATAGGGGCGAACCAGCAGCCCAAAAGTTAGCCAGGCGGCCACCGGGTTACCCGGCATGCCCATTAGCGTCGCACCTCCAATGGCTCCAAATGCAAACGGTTTACCAGGCTTGACTGCGATCTTCCATAGGTCAAGCGATCCCAGATCCGAGATCGCCGCCTTGATGTGGTCCTCTTCGCCGACCGAGACGCCCCCGCACGTCAGGATCACATCACAATGCAGGCTCGCCTCCGCGAGACCCGCGGTCGTTGCCTCACGCGTATCCGGCAGGCAGCCCATATCGCGCACCTGACAGCCAAGCGCCTTTGCGAGACCAAGAATCATTGGTCGATTGCTGTCATAAATCTGGCCAAAACCCAGCGGCTCGCCGGGCTGTCGTAATTCGTCTCCGGACGAAAAGACTCCAACTGTAGGTGGCTTAACCACTCGAAGTATTTCAACTCCAACCGATGCGCAGAGGGCGACATCTGCAGCAGACAGACGTCTTCCCTTGGTGAGAATAGTCTGCCCCTTCGCCAAATCACCCGCGCGGACTCGAACGTTATGTCCCGGCGCTATTGGTGTCGTTAAACGAACCCGACCATCGCTGGTGAGAACAACCTCTTCTTGCATTACCACCGCATTCGCACCAGAGGGAATGGGCGCACCGGTAAAGATTCTTGCGACCGTACCGCTTCGAAGCGGCTCACCGGGATGCCCCGCGGGAATGCGCTGGCTCACCTCCATCGGCTCCAGGGCATTATTCATCTCCACCGCAACTCCAACGTAGCCATCCATCTGGCTGTTGTCATAGGCAGGCACATCAATCAGAGAGGTGATGTCTTCGGCCAGCACACGGCCAAACGCAGATCCGAGCGGCACACCCTCAACCGCTAACCGATCGCAGCGCCTGGCCTGAGCAATCAGAATCTGGATTGCGTCATCAAGCGATTTCATAGCTTACTGCAGCGCCCTCTGGGCAATGATGTCTTTTAGGGCCGCGACATCTTGGCCGATGGCCACGACACGCTGAGGCAGAGATTCGATCGACTCTAAACCCTTCGGTCTTGGCGCGGGGCGATGAAGCGCTTCTTCAATCGTCTCGGAGAATTTTGCAGGCAGTGCGGTCTCCAGACAGACCATTGGCACTCCCGCCTCAAGGTAGCGACGGCCAACGAACACACCATCCGCAGTATGCGGATCAATGACACGATGATATCTCTGATCAATATCGCGTATTGTTTCCAATCGATTCTGATGTGTGCTCTTGCCCGAAACTAACCCGCTGGCTTTGACTGCCTTCCAAGCCTCATTAAGTTTGGCAGACTGTGGGCTGCGAGTATCCTGCAAATCGAACTGGCCTGTCTGGGCGAGTTGCTTCCAGAGTGCGCCACAGGCCTCCCCATCTCCACCCAGCATCAGGAACACAAAACGTTCAAAATTTGATGCCTTGGAGATATCCATCGACGGGCTTGAGGTTGCGAAGGTCTCGCGAGCACTGCGCACACGGTAAGTCCCCGTGCGGAAAAACTCATCAAGGACATCATTTTCATTAGTGGCCACAATCAGTCGATGAACGGGCAGCCCCATTGTCTTCGCAATCACCCCCGAAAACACGTTACCAAAGTTCCCCGAAGGAACAGAAAACGATACTCGATCGCCGATTGACAGCCCATTGGCCGCGACCGCCGCAAAGTATCCCTTAAAGTAATACACCACCTGCGCCATGATGCGGGCCCAATTAATGGAGTTCACGGTGCCAATACGCCAACGCGCTTTAAATGCGAGATCGGCCGAGACCGCCTTCACCATATCTTGGCACTCATCAAACACACCCTCGACAGCCAGGTTGTGGATATTGGGCTCTTGCAACGAATACATCTGCGCCCGCTGAAAACCACTCATTCGGCCCTGAGGCGATAACATAAATACCGATACCGCCTTCTTGTCCCGCATCGCATACTCTGCCGCGCTTCCGGTATCCCCCGAGGTCGCCCCGAGGATGTTGAGTGTCTGCCCACGCCGGGTAAGTGCAGTCTCAAAGAGTTGGCCCAGCATCTGCATTGCCATATCTTTGAATGCAAGCGTCGGGCCATTGGAGAGCTCAAGAATCGCGACGGGGGCTCCCGACTCGATACCCAATGACGTTAACGGCGCGATCTCCGTTGAGCCAAACTTCTCCACCGTATAGGCCGCAGCGCAGAGGCGGTCAAGCACCGGGCGGTCAATATCGTCTGCGAAACGAGAAATAATCTCCGCGGCCAGTGATGGGTAATTAAGCGTCGATAAGCGAATCAGCGTTGGTCTATCAATGACGGGAATCTCTGACGGCATTGCCAACCCACCATCACGGGCAAGGCCCTCGAGCAGGATATCTTCAAAGGCGCCCATCTCTGAAGCGATTCCATTACTGCGGGTTGAACGGTAGCGCAGCACCCTAGATTTCCTTCACGAGAACGACTCAAGCCGAAGCACAACCACTTCTGACAACACCGTTTTCAACGCCTCAATCTTACGGATTGCGTCGCGCATTTTCTTTTCAATACAGCGATGGGCAATTAAGACGACATCGGTCTCGTCAGCGCCTTCATCGGGCTCTCGCTGAAAGAATGCGTCGATTGAGATTCCGCCATCGGCGAGCGCCCGCGTAATATCCGCCAACACGCCGGGCTGATCTCTAACCCGCAGCCGCAGGTAATAGCCCGACTCAATCTCATCGATTGGGACAACAGAGCGCATGACAATTTCTGCGGACTGAAAACCAAGATCAGGCACCCGATGTCCCGAATCGATCGCAAGGGTTCTGGCGACATCCACCAAGTCTGCGATCACAGCACTCGCCGTAGGCTCCGCACCCGCCCCCTTGCCGTAATACATCGTGTGGCCCACTGCGTCGCCCTTCACCCAGACCGCATTCATCGCGCCCTCAACATTGGCGATCAACTTCTTTGACGAAATGAGTGTGGGGTGGACTCGTAACTCAACGCCATTGGCATGCTGCTTGGTTATCCCTAACAATTTAATTCGGTAGCCCAGCTGCTCGGCATAGCGGATATCCTTGGCCTGCAAGGAGGAAATACCTTCGATGTGGGCCCGGTCAAACTGCAATGGAATTCCAAAGGCAATCGATGCCATGATCGTCGCCTTGTGAGCGGCATCAATGCCCTCAATATCAAACGTCGGATCGGCCTCGGCGTAACCCAGTCGCTGAGCCTCTTTTAACACCTCGCTAAAGGCAAGCCCCTTGTCGCGCATCTCTGACAAGATAAAATTAGTGGTCCCATTGATGATGCCAGCGATCCACTCAATCTTGTTGGCAGTAAGCCCTTCTCGCAGGGCTTTAATAATCGGAATTCCCCCCGCCACGGCCGCCTCATAGGCCACCATCACCCCTTTCGCCTGAGCGGCTGCAAAAATCTCGTTGCCGTGAATGGCAAGGAGCGCTTTATTAGCCGTAACGACATGCTTGCCCTGACGAATCGCTTCAAGCACAAACTCCTTTGCGAATCCGTAGCCACCAATGAGCTCGATCACGACGTCGATCTCCGCATCCTTTGCCAGGGCCATTGCATCGGCCGTAAACCGAGCCGACCCCTTTGTAAGCGTTTGGGCTTTTGCCGCGTCGAGATCCGCCACCGCAGTAATCGCGATGCTGCGACCAGCACGGCGGCGTATTTCCTCTGCATTTCGAGCCAGCACCGCCCAGGTGCCGCCACCCACGGTGCCCAGGCCGGCCAGTCCAACGCGTAATGGCTGGGCGCTCATTGAAGCTCCCCCCCGGCCGAATCGGGTGGCGTCGCAATCAGACCATCTTTACGAAACATCTCCTTGATTCCGCGTACCGCCTGCCGTGTTCTCTGCTCATTTTCAATCAGCGCAAATCGCACATGATCGTCGCCGTATTCTCCAAACCCAATTCCCGGCGAAACCGCGACCTTCGCCTCAATCAGTAACTTCTTTGCAAACTCTAAAGAGCCCATGTGTTGATAGGCAGGCGGTATCTCGGCCCAGACATACATCGAGGCACGCGGCACCTCAACATCCCACCCCGCTTCCTTCAGTCCCTTAGTAAGCACATCTCTGCGGGCTTGATACTTCATGCGAACCTCTTCGACACAATCCTGTGGGCCCTCCAGCGCGATGACTGAGGCCACTTGGATGGGCGTGAAGGTGCCATAGTCGTGGTAACTCTTGATTCGGGCAAGCGCGTTGACCAGTTCTTTATTGCCCACCATGAATCCGACCCGCCAGCCTGCCATGTTGTAACTCTTACTCATGGTGAAAAACTCAACCGCAACGTCGCGCGCACCCGGGACCTGCATGATCGAGGGCGGCTTGAACCCATCGAAACAAATATCCGCGTAGGCGAGATCGTGAACCACCAGAATATCGTGCTGCTTGGCCAGAGCGATAATCCGCTCAAAAAAATCATACTCAACGCATTGCGCGGTCGGATTGCTGGGAAAGCCCAGAATAATCATCTTGGGCTTCGGGATTGATTCTCGAATATTGCGTTCAAGCTCTTGAAAAAAATCAAGGCCGCGGCTCATCCGAAACGACTGGATACTGGCGCCCGCAATAATGGCGCCGTAAATATGAATCGGGTAGCTGGGATTGGGCACCAAGACGGTGTCTCCGTGATCTAGGGTCGCCAACATCAGGTGTGCAAGGCCCTCTTTAGAACCAATCGTGACAATCGCCTCGGTCTCAGGGTCGAGATCAACATCGAACCGGGTCTTGTACCAGTTACAAATCGCCTTGCGAAGCCGGGGGATGCCCTTCGACACTGAATAGCCGTGGGTATGCTCCTTACCCGCGGTCTCGACCAGCTTTTCAACAATATGCTTGGGCGTGGGCCCATCCGGGTTGCCCATACTCATATCGATGATGTCTTCGCCTCGCCGCCTAGCGGCCATCTTGAGTTCGCCCGTAATGTTAAAGACATAGGGCGGTAAACGGGCAATACGCGGGAAAGGCTTCATGGTCTATTTGGCTCTTGGCCCGGGAGTGGGCAAAACCCTAACTTTAACTTAGCCGGGGCTCTATAAAAAAGTCATAAAAACCTGCTAGCCTATTTGGTGATGGCCTTGTCTCCAGTGACCACGACTTTCACGCCGCAGCCCCTTGGCGGCGCCTTTGGAATTAACGCCTACGGCCCCGGCTACGTGGAGGTCAACGGCGTGAGGCACGCTGCCCCCCTCGTTTTGCACCCCGACACAGGCGCTAACCCTCTGAATGCTTGCTCCGTTGCCAGTCTTGAGGCCCACCACTTCGAGGGCTTACTTCCACTTGGCCCCGAAATTGTCTTAGTGGGAACCGGCGAAAAACAGGTGTTTCTCGCCGCCTCGGTGCTTGCGCCGCTCACCAGTAAACGAATAGGGGTCGAGTGTATGTCCCTTGGTGCTGCTTGCCGTACCTTCAATCTGCTGAGCGCTGAGGGCCGTAAAGTGATGGCCCTCTTAGTGATCGAGCCACCCGCATCGGAATGGGCGAGTCAGCCCCCTGAGCACAACCCCTAAGCACAGAAAGGCCCGAATTTATAATGCCATTGCCCAAGGCCCCGACGAAACCCGCCACGCTTTTACAGCCCACTGAAGACCTTGTTGCGAAACCGAATCGCAATAAAAAATCAGCGGCCCGAGGCTTCGTCACTGACGATGAAGACCATGGGGCAATCACGGCAGCGCCTTCTGCAGTTGGCCTAAACAAGCCCGTTATTCAGAGGCCCCAGGAGGTTCTCAGAGAGCCACGACGACGAAGTGATCCCGATTCCGCGAAGACATTTGTGCTCGACACCAATGTGCTGATGCACGACCCCAGCAGCCTGTTTCGCTTCGAAGAGCATGATGTCTTTTTGCCAATGATGACCCTCGAGGAATTAGATAACCACAAAAAGGGAATGTCCGAGGTCGCCCGTAATGTTCGCCAGGTAACCCGCTCACTCGATGCCTTAATCGATGCAATCTCTGGCGAAGTCGGCGGTAAAGCAAAAATCGGGGAAGGCATTCCGTTATCGGCGCTCGGCAATAGAGATGCGACTGGCCGGCTATTTTTTCAGACTGCGCCGATCTCAGATACGCCAATCCAGGGGATTGAAGGGTTTGAAACCGGCAAAGCGGACAACCAGATTCTTGGCGTCGTCAAAGCCTTGCAGGCCCGGCACAAAGACCGGGTTGTCGTGCTGGTTTCAAAAGACATCAATATCCGGATTAAGGCCCACGCACTGGGTCTGCCTGCAGAGGATTACTTCAACGATCAGGTCGTCGACGATGCCGACCTGCTCTACTCCGGGGCGATGGCGCTGCCTGAAGGGTTCTGGGATAGCCATGGCAAAAAGCTCGAGTCTTGGCAACAAAGCGGCTACACCTTCTATCGCATCACAGGCCCGCTGTGCTCGGCCTTTCATGTCAACCAATTTGTCTACGAGGAAGGCCCTTCTGCCCTATTTGCAATCGTGCAGGAGGTTCAGGGTCGAACTGCAGTGCTTCGCACCCTTCGAGACTTCAGTCACACGAAGAACTCGATCTGGGGTATCACGGCCCGCAACCGCGAGCAGAACTTCGCGCTGAACCTCTTAATGAATCCAGATATTGATTTTGTAACACTGCTAGGCCAGGCGGGCACTGGGAAGACCCTGCTGGCTCTCGCCTCGGGGTTAGCGCAGATCCTTGAAACCAAAATCTATAACGAAATTATCGTAACTCGCGCCACCGTTCCGTTAGGCGACGATATCGGCTTTTTGCCCGGTACTGAAGAAGAGAAAATGCAGCCTTGGATGGGTGCGCTTGAAGACAACCTTGAGGTCCTTAACCGTGGGGTTGATACCGGTGGCGACTGGGGTCGATCGGCTGCGGCCGATTTAATTCGCACCCGCATTAAAGTGAAATCACTTAACTTTATGCGCGGTAGAACCTTTATCAATAAGTTTCTGATTATTGATGAGGCGCAGAATCTAACGCCAAAACAGATGAAGGCCTTGATCACCCGGGCCGGACCCGGCACTAAAGTAGTCTGCATGGGCAATATTGCGCAGATTGACTCACCCTACCTCACCGAAGGATCCTCGGGCCTGACCTATGTGGTCGATCGATTCAAAGGCTGGGGCCACGGAGGCCATGTGACACTTCAACGTGGAGAGCGCTCTCGGCTTGCGGATTTCGCAACGGAGGTTCTTTAAGCCAACAGTCTCGTTGCTTGGGCGCGTCTTTGGTCGTCCGCGATTTCCGCCCACATTTCGCGCCACTTGGCGAACTGAAGGCCTATGGCGTCCCCTAGGGGATTCGAACCCCTGTACTCACCGTGAAAGGGTGATGTCCTAGGCCTCTAGACGAAGGGGACCCGGAAAAAACGATTTGCCGCGCAGGCTACTGGTGGAGCTAAGCGGGATCGAACCGCTGACCTCTTGCATGCCATGCAAGCGCTCTCCCAGCTGAGCTATAGCCCCCTGCGGTTCGCCCTTCAGTAAACCCCGCCCACCATTGCTGGCGAACTTCCTGCGGTCGGGCGACTCAGGCAAGCCCGCAACTTTAAGGGAATAATGTCGAAAAGTCCAATATCGAAAGCTCTATGACCGCCAAAATCATCGATGGGGTAGCCCTCGCCAAATCCATCCGAAGCCAGGCCGCACAACGCGCAGACCGCTGTAAATCCCAGGGCCGCCCGCCAGGATTAACGGTCATTCTCGTTGGCGATAACCCCGCCAGCCAGGTGTATGTCCGCAACAAGGTAAAGGCCTGCGAAGAGGTCGGCATTCGTTCTCAACTCATTCAAAAGCCCCAATCTCTGGATCAGTCCGAGCTCCTTGCTCTAATTGACCAACTCAACACTGACCCAAGTGTTGATGGGATTTTGGTGCAGCTACCCCTACCGCCTCAGATCGACGCCCACCGAGTCATTGAGAGCATTGCCGCGGATAAAGATGTCGACGGATTTCACGTGAGTAACGCCGGTGCCTTGATGACCGGCAAGCCACTCTTCCAACCCTGTACGCCTTATGGCGTCATGACCATGCTTGAATCGATATCCGCCCCCATTCGCGGTGCCAATGCGGTAATCCTGGGTGCGAGCAATATCGTAGGTAAGCCTATGGCGATGATGCTGTTGGCTGCCGGCGCAACGGTCACCGTCTGCAACAGCAAAACCAGAAATCTGCAAGAGCACACGCGCCGTGCGGATATTCTGGTTGCCGCCGTTGGGCGAGCCAGGATGGTGACCGCGGACATGGTCAAGCCGGGCGCGATTGTAATTGATGTTGGAATCAACCGGCTCGCGGATGGCCGACTTGCCGGCGATGTGGATACTGCGGCAGTCTGTCGGATCGCAAGTGCGATAACCCCAGTACCCGGTGGCGTTGGTCCGATGACCATTGCCATGTTACTCATCAACACACTTGAATCTGCTGAGCGTCGCCTCAACCTCTCTTAAATGAACTCAATCATCTCAACACCCCCAACGCCTAAATCCTTGAACCCCTTTCTCTGCGAATTACTTGATCGAAAGGCGCTGCCTCGCTACGACCTGATCAATGCCGAGCAGGTCGCACCTGCAATTGATCAGCTGCTTCAAGAAGCGCGGGCTACCCTTGCAGGTGTGACCCAAGCGGATACTCCACCACAGTGGGAAAGCGTTATGACCCCGCTGACTGATGTGACCGAGCGACTCGGCAGAGCATGGGGTGCCGTCCACCATATGTCGGGGGTCATGGACTCACCTGAATGGCGCGAGGCCCTCAACAGTCGGCTCGCTGAGATCACCGCATTCTGGTCAGAGCTCTCACAACACGCCGGATTGTTCGCAAAGGCAAAAGCGATCGAGGCGGGACTCTCGAGCGACTCAGCACAGTCAGGCGAGACCAATGGCGCGCGGCATCGCGCACGACAACAGGCGTTGAAAAACTCTCTTCGTGCCTTTCGTCTCGGAGGCGCAGAGTTACCCCCCGAACAACAGCAGCAGTTTGCCGATCTGCAGGCAAGGCTTGCTCAGTTGAATCAGAAATTCTCCGAACAGTTACTTGACAGCACCAATGCGACAGTTGTTCACGTCACGGATCGATCAAAACTAGCGGGCCTACCCGAACATGCAGTCGACGCGGCTGCACACGAGGCGAAGAAGCGCGAACTGCTCGGCTGGGTCTTTACGCTACAACACCCAAGCTATGGTCCTGTCATGCAGTTTGCAAAAGACCGATCGCTGCGCAAAGAGATGTACGGCAAGCAGGCGGTCCGCGCCTCCGAGATCGCAGCCGAGGGTAGCCAGCACGACAACGGTCCCGTCATGGGGGAAATACTCTCTCTTCGGCAGCAACAGGCAGCACTACTTGGGTTTTCAAATGCAGCTCAGGTGTCGCTCGCCTCGAAGATGGCCGACTCGCCCGAACAGGTGATTGATTTCCTGATGGATCTCGCCAAAAAGGCCCGGCCTGCTGCCCAACGAGATCTCGAGGAGTTACGTGCGTTCGCCAAGCAGACCCTTAGTCTTGACCCTCTTGAGGCATGGGATGTCGCCTACGCAAGCGAGCAACTTCGGCAATCCCGTTATGCATTCTCTGAAGATGATGTTCGTCAATATTTTCCTTTGCCCAGGGTATTACAGGGACTCTTTCGCGTAATTAAGGCGTTGTTTTCGGTGGAGATTAAGCCGGTTATTGGGCTTGCGCCCCTGCCCGTCTGGCACTCCGATGTGCAACTCTTTGAGGTGCTAAAAGATGGCAACTCAATCGGCCATGTCTATCTCGATCTCTACGCGCGCAGCACAAAACGCGGTGGCGCGTGGATGGATGATGCACGGGGCCGTCGAGCAATCTCGACCCAGAGCGGACGCCTCGCTGATTCTGCCTCTCTCGACATCCAAACACCCGTTGCCCTGCTGACCTGTAATTTCGCTCCACCCGTTGGCACTAAGCCCACAACACTAACCCACGATGATGTCATCACACTCTTTCATGAGTTTGGCCACGGACTTCATCACCTCTTAACCCAGGTCGGTGAATTAGATGTCTCAGGAATCAATGGTGTGGAGTGGGATGCGGTGGAGTTGCCTAGCCAGTTCATGGAAAACTTCTGCTGGGAGTGGGAAAACCTCTCTGGGCTCACCGCCCACATTGAGTCCGGCGAGCCCCTGCCCCGAAGCCTTTTTGAAAAGATGGTGGCCGCCCGTAATTTTCAGAGTGGGCTATTTATGCTGCGCCAGATTGAGTTTTCAATCTTCGATATGAAAATTCATGCGGGCCTAATCCCTGACCCCAAAGCCGCCCCGGCTGCAGTGGGTCGTGAGATTGAGACGATGCTCTGGACAATACGACGCGAAATCGCAGTACTTATCCCACCCCAATTTAATCGATTTGCACAGAGCTTTTCACATATCTTTGCCGGCGGTTACGCGGCCGGCTACTACAGCTACAAATGGGCAGAGGTGCTCTCAGCGGACGCCTATGCCGCATTTGAAGAAGCGGGTCTAGACCATTACCCGGAGGTTGGCGAGAAATTCTGGAGAGAGGTTCTAGCCGTCGGTGGCTCACGCCCCGCAATGGAGTCGTTCAAGGCTTTTCGTGGGCGCGAACCACAGGTCGAGCCCTTACTGCGACATAACGGTCTGCTGTAATGCGCCTGGCCACCTGGAATGTAAACTCATTACGGGTTCGGCTTCCTCATGTGATCGCCTGGCTTACCGAAGAGGCGGGAACTGAAGTTGATCTGCTTGGGCTTCAGGAAACAAAACTCATCGATGCAAAATTCCCTAAAGCCGATATTGAGGCTGCTGGATATCACGTTGTATTCGCAGGTCAGCCAACCTATAACGGCGTTGCAATTCTTGCAAAGAAATCAAGATTTAAATGCCCTGAAGATCTTGTAATTAACAATCCCCACTTTGCGGACGAACAGGTTCGGATCATCACGGCTACCCTGTGGCCGATCTGCGCTGATGACGCACACGAAGACGCCGAGCCACTGCGGTTAGTTAACGCCTATGTCCCCAACGGCGCCGCAGTGGGTAGCGATAAATACGATTACAAACTCAGATGGCTTGATGCCCTGCGGGTGTTCGTAGAAGAGGAACTTAAGAGATTTTCTCGACTCGCTCTGGTTGGCGATTACAACATCGCCCCTAAGGATATCGATGTTCACGACCCCGACGAGTGGGCGGGCCAGGTGCTGTGCTCACCGGCCGAGCGCGAGAGATTCCAGGCCCTGATTAATCTGGGCCTCACGGATTCCTTCCGCTTACACCCACATAATGACAAGAGTTTTTCGTGGTGGGATTATCGTCAAGCGGGCTTTCGGCGTAATCGTGGCTTACGGATTGACCACGTGCTCTTAAGTCCAGCTCTAGCAACGCTCTGTGTGCAGTCTGGAATCGATACCGCACCAAGAAAAAAGGAGCAGCCCTCGGATCATGCACCCGTTTGGGCGGAAATGTCGACTTAGGATTTCGCCCACTTAGACTGCGCTAACAAGAAATCTTACCGGTCATCCTCAAGATGCAAGTCAGCGATCTTGCGCGTCATGGTATTGCGGCCGATCCCAAGCAGCTGCGCGGCTTCCATACGGCGACCCCGCGTGTGTTTAAGCGCGATACCAAGCACCGCAGACTCAAACTCTCTTGCCCAATGGTTCATTCGGCCATGATCGGGTCCGGGCATCTGACCAGCAAGACTCTTCGAGACCTCCTGTCTAAGCAACTCCTGCCACGACGGTGTAAGCCGGGGTGATTCCACCGCTGAGGATGACGCAATCACCTCCCCGCCCCGATACGGATCAGAACCTAAGACCTGCGACACCCGCGAGTCACTCGGTGAGAGGCCATTGACGTGTTGTAGCTCGCTGGCGTTCGGCATACGAATCTCAGCGGGGAGATCTTCGAGCTGCACGGTCTGGCTCGGCGCCATGACGGTCATCCAATGGCAGAGGTTTTCTAACTGCCGAACATTGCCGGGAAACGGAAGCCTGACTAATACCTCCATCGCCGCAGTCGATAACTGCTTGGTTTCGACCTTTAAATCCTGAGCACTCTTTTGAAGGAAATGCTTTGCCAACAGGGCAATATCCTCGGGCCGCTCACGCAGCGCGGGAAGCTTTAATCGAATCACATTGAGTCGGTGAAAGAGATCTTCGCGAAATTGTCCGGCGCGAACACGGGCTTCAAGATCTTGATGGGTTGCAGCAATCACCCGAACATCGGCCCTTAAGGGCTGATGACCACCAACCCGATAGTAGTGCCCATCGGATAAGACCCGCAGCAATCGCGTCTGAAGATCAAGTGGCATATCGCCAATCTCATCAAGGAACAGCGTTCCACCCTCGGCCTGCTCAAATCGGCCGCGACGGGTCGATTGTGCGCCCGTAAATGAACCGCGCTCGTGACCAAACAATTCAGACTCAAGGAGATCACGCGGAATCGCTGCGGTATTCAGTGCAACAAATGGCATTTTGGAGCGAGGGCTATGACGGTGTAAGGCACTGGCGACAAGCTCCTTTCCGGTGCCCGACTCACCAGTAATGAGCACGGTCGCACTCGATTGGCTCAGTCGGCCGATGGCCCGAAAAACATCCTGCATCACAGGCGCCTGCCCCAGTAACTCAGGAAGGGCCTGACTCTGAGAATCCACCAACTGAGTTACCGGAGTGCTCTCCTGAACGGCACGCCGGATCAGTGCAATCGCAGCGTCAACATCAAAAGGCTTTGGCAGATACTCAAAAGCCCCGCCTTGGAAAGCAGAAACGGCGCTATCGAGATCCGAGTAGGCTGTCATCACAATCACGGGCACATTCGGGTAGCGGGTCTTGACCTGCTCTAAGAGCGCAAGCCCACTGTCTCCTGGCATTCGAATATCCGAGACAAGGACCTGCGGCACATCTGAAGATAGGGCACGCAGCACGGAGGATGCATCTCCAAAGACACGGCAAGGCATCTGCTGCTTGGTGAGCGCCTTTTCAAGCACCCAACGTATCGACTGATCGTCATCTACAATCCAGACCGGCTTCATTGCTGGCTCCATTTCAAATCAATCGGAAGACGAATTAAAAAATCAGTACACCCAGGGCGACTCGTCACATCAATGACCCCTCCATGCTGGTGGACGAACGATTGGGCTAAAGTGAGGCCCAGACCATGACCCTGAGGGTGCCCCGATACCAAGGGATAAAAAACACGCTCACGAATTTCCTCTGGAATTCCTGGTCCATCGTCAATGACATGCAAATCTAATGCCAGCTTGTGCCGGGTCTTAGCGATCGTCACCTGCCGCGCAACACGCGACTGCAGAACAATTGCGCCTTGACCCCCTAGGGCCTGAGCAGCATTGCGAGCGACGTTAAGCACCACCTGAATCAACTGCTCGCGATCACCATGAATCGGGGGAAGACTGGTGTCGTAATCCCGCGCAATACTTAATCCCGACGGAAACTCTGCAAGCATGAGGCTGCGCACCCGCTCGCAGACCTCGTGAATATTGACGGGCTCCATCACACGGGCCTTACGATGGGGAGCCAGCATCTGATCCACTAGGCCCTGAAGACGATCGGCCTCTTTGATAATCACTTGGGTGTATTCCCGAAGGTCATCACTCGGTAACTCGGCATCCAGGAGTTGCGCCGCACCCCGAACACCGCCCAAGGGATTCTTAATCTCATGGGCCAGGTTTCGCATTAACTCTTTATTGGCCTGAGTGAGATCCGCCTGGCGTTCCTCACGGTCTAGCCGACGCTGCTGATCGATTTCCCTCAACTCAATGCAGATGAGACGCTCATCCGTCTCGCGCTGGGCCGTCACCGTCGTGTCAAGCTGAGTTACACCGCGGGTCGGGAGCTGCCAGGTGAGGTGCTGACGCTTGGCGTCAAACTGATGTTCTATCGCCTCATGCAACATCTGTTCAACCTCATCAACGGAGCCAATGGATTCTGACAATCGTGAACCCTCGAGCTGACGGCTAGATACCCCGAACAACACCTCGGCCGATTGATTACAAAAGACTACTCGCAGACTCTGATCAAGTAACACCACGGAGGTCGTTAGAAGATCAAAGTTGCGAAAGTCTCTTGTACTCACATTCAGCTGTTCAAATCAGAGCAAACGATGTCTTACATTGAGTAATACATATCAAACTCAACCGGATGGGTTGTCATACGAAACCGCGTGACTTCCTCCATCTTGAGATCGATATAGGCATCAATCATTTCGTTACTAAAGACGCCACCACGGGTGAGGAACTCACGATCCTTGTCGAGACACTCGAGCGCCTGATCCAATGAGGAGCACACCGTCGGAATCTTCTTGTCTTCCTCTGGAGGTAAGTCATAGAGATTTTTATCTGCTGCCTCACCAGGATGAATCTTATTCATCACGCCATCGAGACCCGCCATCATGAGTGCCGAGAACGCCAGGTAGGGATTCGCCGTGGGGTCGGGGAAGCGCACCTCAATGCGACGGCCCTTGGGATTGCTCACGTAGGGGATTCGAATCGATGCCGAACGGTTACGCGCAGAATAGGCAAGCTTCACGGGTGCCTCAAACCCAGGCACGAGACGCTTATAGCTGTTGGTTCCAGGGTTGGTAATGGCATTGAGCGCCTTTGCGTGCTTGATCACGCCACCAATGTAGAACAAGGCAAATTCCGATAAGCCCGAATAGCCATTGCCTGCAAATAGGTTAGTGCCCTCTTTCCAGATTGACTGATGAACGTGCATCCCCGAGCCGTTATCGCCAACAACGGGCTTGGGCATAAAGGTGGCCGTCTTTCCGTAGCTTGCAGAGACGTTATGGACAACGTATTTAAGAATCTGAGTCCAGTCTGCCCGCTGCGTCAGGGTTGAAAATTTTGTTCCAATTTCACACTGGCCAGCACCGGCAACCTCATGGTGATGAACTTCCACCGGAACGCCCATCTGCTCCAGAATCAGACACATCTCAGAGCGAATATCCTGAAACGAATCCACTGGTGGCACTGGGAAATAGCCCCCCTTCACCGCAGGCCGATGGCCAAGATTGCCGCCCTCGTATTCAATTCCAGTCGACCAGCTGGCTTCCTCGGATTTGATTTTCACACCGCAGCCCGACATATCGACCGACCAGGTGACTCCATCAAAAATAAAGAATTCGGGCTCTGGCCCGAAGTACGCTGCATCACCCACCCCACTGGATTTAAGGTAGGCCTCTGCACGCTTGGCGATTGAGCGTGGATCCCGATCGTAGCCTTTGCCATCAGAGGGCTCCACAACATCACAGGTCAGGTTGAGGGTGGCCTCTTCTCGAAACGGATCAAGCACCGCCGTGTTTGCATCGGGCATCAACAACATGTCCGAGGCCTCAATACCCTTCCAGCCCGCGATCGAGGAGCCATCAAATGCGTGTCCCGATTCGAACTTGTCTTCATTGAAGTGGCTAATCGGCACAGAGACGTGCTGCTCTTTACCGCGGGTATCGGTAAACCGAAAATCAACGAATTTCACTTCGTTATCGGTCACCATTTTCATAACGTCTTGGGGCGTGGGCATCCGGACTTCTCCTTAAAAAATGTTGTTTTAAACTGATCCTCGGCCGGCCGTGAAGACTCACATGGCCTATGGGTCAGCTATTGCTTAGCGAAAACTGTGCCGAACTAAATTTCTATGTAAATCAATAACTTGCGACAGAACTGTGCAGATTATGATGCCTATATGCACTTTTATAGTGCAATTTACGCACTAAAATTGTGCATTATTTTGATTGTATCAGATTATGCACTGTTTAAGTGCGTTTATAGGAAGGATGACTGAAGATCATTAAGGAGCTCATAGCCCCGGGCCGTCGCCTGGAAACGTCCTGACGTGAACGACAGCAGGCCGGCTTTCTGAGCTACCACGATCTGATCAAGCAGCCTCGGGTGCGCACCCACGTCAATCCCGGTGGTCTGGGCCCAACGGTGGCTCGGCACCCCTTCAACAAGTCGCAGGGCATTAAGCATGAACTCAAACGGGAGCGCCTCGATTGAGACCTCTGTCTCATTGATTGGCGTACGCCCAATTGACTCCATATAGGAAGCCGGATGACGAACGCGAGTTGTACGCACAATTCGGTGTGCGGAGGAGATTTTACCGTGGGCACCCGCACCAATTCCAAGATAGTCGCCGAATGTCCAGTAATTCAGATTGTGTTGCGAGGCCTGCCCAGGCTTACAAAAGGCAGAGATTTCGTAGCGATCAAACTCCGACTGCTTTAAACGATTGACAACTAGGGCCTGCATATCCGCCAATAACTCCTCATCGGGAAGCCCTGGCGGGGGCTGTAATGCAAACCGAGTATTCGGCTCCATTGTGAGTTGATAACACGAGATATGCCCTACTCCCAGATTAATCGCCTGCTCGAGATCTGCTTTAAGCATCGCCATCGATTGACTGGGTAGCCCAAACATTAGATCGATATTGACTCGCGGAAAAATTTCTACAGCAAGTGCTGCCGCTGCAATCGCCTGTTCGCGATCATGGACCCGACCGAGCGTCTTTAACTGTTGGTTATCAAAAGACTGGATACCGATTGAAAGACGATTCACACCCGCATCCGCAAACCCACGAAATCGATCTGCTTCAAACGACCCCGGGTTGGCCTCCAGCGTAATTTCAAGGTCGGGCAAGCATTTCACTCTCGCCCGGATCTCGGAAATTAGCCGGGCAATTGACGCTGAAGAAAATAGACTCGGGGTTCCTCCGCCGATAAAAATACTCACGAGCGGGCGCCCCCATACCCAGGGCAAGAACTGCTCGAGATCCCGCATCAATGCATCAACGTACTTCGACTCAGGAATACCATCGGGCTTCTCATGGGAGTTAAAGTCACAGTAGGGACACTTCCGGATACACCATGGAAGGTGCACATAGAGCGAGAGCTCAGGCAGCGTTGAGAAATTAATCACGACACAACAACCGCAACGCTGACATCAGTGCCATTAGAGGGCCAACGCCTCAAGCAACTGGCGCAGGGCGCGGCCACGATGGCTCAGTGACTGTTTCTGCGCAACCGTCATTTCGGCAGCCGTTAACCCCACCGCCGGATCTAAAAAAATCGGGTCGTAGCCAAACCCTCCCTCGCCACGAGGCGTTGAAATGATCTTCCCTGGCCAGACACCCGTGACGATGATCGGCTGTGCATCCTCATGATGCCGGACAAATGCAATCGCTGCTCGATACTCTGCATCAGATTCTGTCCACTCTCGTGACGATTGATGATGGCCGATCTCTAAGAGCAACCATTTCAGATTTGCCTCGTCAACAGATAACACACGAAAATCCTCTTCATACTCATGGGCACGAGGACTCTCAAGAAGTGCGTCACCCCAATAGCGCGCCGATCGAACGCCGGGAGACCCACCTAGACCCTTAACGCAAACTCCTGAATCGTCAGCCAATGCAGGCAGGCCGGTAATGCGACTTGCATGCCGGGCTTTAACTAACGCATTCTCCTCAAACGTATTGAAGGGTTCGTCAGGACTCTGCACCCCGAGATCTGATTGATTAATCAACTCGAGATTCCACTTCTGAAGCACCGGTGCTAATGCGTGCTGAAACTCTCTTAACTTTCCTGCGTTCGACGACGCCAAGACCCAACGCGTCATGCTGATCAACCCACTGAACTCACACTCAAGCGATTCGGATCTTGAATCAACGACTGCTGAAGACCCTGGAGTCTTGTGATTCCCTGAGCCGCAAGCGCCATCATCGCATCGAGTTCCGCTTTCGAAAATGGCGCGCCCTCGGCGGTACCTTGGACCTCAACCAGCCCTCCAGACGCCGTCATCACCACATTCATATCAGTATCACAATCAGAGTCTTCGAGATAATCCAAATCGAGTAACGCGTGGCCTCGCCAAATCCCCACGGAGATAGCGGCCACCGGCTCCCGCAGCACCGCTGCTGTGACCGTCTCGCCCTGGCGCAGGCCCGCCAGTGCATCGGCCAGCGCAACACAGGCTCCCGTGATGCTCGCGGTACGAGTGCCGCCATCGGCCTGAAGCACATCACAATCAATCGTGATTGTGCGCTCACCGAGCGCAGCAAGGTCTGTCACCGAGCGCAACGCTCGACCGACAAGCCGCTGAATCTCGAGGGTGCGCCCACCTTGCTTGCCTTTGGCAGCCTCCCGATCGGATCGCGTGTGTGTCGAACGCGGCAGCATTCCGTACTCCGCAGTCACCCACCCGGTTCCCTTCCCTTTCAAAAAACCGGGTACGCGCTCTTCGACGGAGGCAGTGCAGAGCACCTTCGTGTCGCCAAAGGACACCAATACCGACCCCTCAGCGTGACGAGTAAACCGGCGCTCTAGCGTGACGGGCCGCATCTCAGTTGGCACCCGCCCACTTGGCCGCACTGGCTGTGTGGAGTTTGATTGCAAATCCGCGTTCTCTTGGCCCATATCGCATCCCTCTTAATAATGCCCATTACAATACATCGACTCATCGAATTCTCGGAAAGCCCAAATGTCGCATCCTAGTATGACCGGTTTCGGTACCGCTAATCTCGACTGTCCGGTCGGGCGCCTGACCTTGGAAATTAAGAGCGTCAATAGCCGTTATTTTGAATTTAACCCAAGACTGCCCGATGAATTTCGCTGGGCAGAGCAGCGCTGCCGCGAACGACTCCAGCAGACGGTAGGCCGTGGCAAGGTGGAGTTTCGTTTTTCACTTTTTCGGACAGAGTCAAGTCTCTCGAAAACCCAGATTAACGCCGCAAGTCTCGCCTCAGCCTTACGGCTTTCCCATGAAATTCGGCAAGACCATCCAGAGATCGCGCCTTTTTCCGTCAGTGATCTGCTCAAACTTCCCGGAGTACTTCAGGAATCCGAGTTATCACAAGAGCAATGGATTGATTTATTTGACATCCTGCTTACGCAGGCCTTGAGTCATTTCACGACAAGTCGGATCCAGGAGGGCGAGCGACTCCTTGCGCTAATTACCGACCGTATTAATCAAATTGAAGGGCTTGCGAGCAGAGCGGAATCCCTGATCCCGCTGGCAATCGCGCATCAGCAGCAACGGCTTGCCGATAAACTTCGCGAGGCTCTCGGACACGCCCTTGTGAACGTAGCCTCGCCAACGGCGGAACAGCTCATCGCACTAGAGGATCGAATTCGCCAGGAGGTTGCTGCCTTTAGTCTTCGCATTGACATCGCCGAGGAAATCGATCGTCTGCGAAGCCATCTTCAGGCTGCCCGCCAGGCTATTGCACAGAAGACCGCAGTCGGTATTGGCAAACGCCTCGATTTCCTAACCCAGGAAATGAACCGTGAGGCCAACACGCTCGGCTCAAAATCCGCCTCTGCAGACCTGAGCAACATCTCAATTGAGCTCAAGCTCTTGATCGAGCAAATACGAGAGCAAGTCCAGAATCTGGAATAACCCTCGATACATCATCGGGCGTTAAACCCGCAAGCGTCTTCTAGATCGCAAGCTTTTTCTGATAGATGGCGACCTGCTCCTCATAGAGATCGCGCCCTGCCGCATCATTGGTCACCAGCAGGGGGAAATTCTCAACAACCAGCCGCTGGACCGCCTCGGTCTTCAGGTCCTCATAGGCAACAAGCTCAGCAGACCGGATACACGACAGCAAGGTCGCAGAGATCCCACCAATCGCTGAAAAGCAGATAGCCGTATTTTTCTTGCACGATTCGCGCATCGCTGACCCCCGATTTCCTTTGCCGATAGCACCCTTTAACCCATGATCAAACAACACTGTTGCATAAGGATCCATTCGATAGGCAGAGGTCGGTGCAACGACCCCAAATACATGCCCAGGCTTCGTGGGGCATGGCCCTCCGTAGAACACAACCTGACCCGTTAGATCAATCGGAAGTGGCTGACCCTGCTGAATTAATTCGACGAATCGCTTGTGCGCGGCATCTCTGGCCATGTAGATTACCCCGCTAAGATTAACTTCATCTCCCACTACCAAGGTGTTGATCACGGCGTCGGTTAGAGGTGTCGTTAGATAATGTGTTGTCATTTAAATCTCCGCACTCGCGCGCCGGCCAGCGTGACACTGAATGTTGACCGCGACCGGCAATGCTGTGATGTGGCAGGCATAGGTCTCCACCGCGACCCAGAGCGCTGTGCTCACACCACCGTATCCCTGCGGCCCAATTCCCGTTCGGTTGATGTCTTCGAGCAACTCTCGCTCTAATGCCGCAATATGAGGCGCCTGATGATGAATCCCGATATCTCTCAGAATTGCTTTCTTGGCGATCTCGGTCACCTTATCAAAACTTCCCCCGATTCCAACCCCAACGGTTAAGGGGGGGCAGGCGGCTCCTCCGGCTGTGTTGATCGCATCCAACACGAATTTCTTAACGCCCTCAGCGCCTTCACCAGGCAATAAGAATTTCATCGTGCTCCAATTCTCACTGCCACCCCCCTTTGGGAGCACGGTAATGTGAAGGCGATCGCCGGGAACAATCTCGGTGTGAACCACCGCGGGCGTATTGTCATTTGTATTGACCCGAAGCAAGGGATCTCCCACCACTGACTTACGCATATAGCCTTCAGCGTAGCCCTTTCGAACGCCGGCCTGAATCGCCTCTTGAAACGCACCACCCACGACGTGGACTTCTTGGCCAAGGGAGACATAAACGATGGTGAGGCCCGTGTCATGACAGACGGGTACATTCTGCTCACGTGCAATCCGATCGTTATCAATCAGTTTGAGTAAAACCGATTTACCAAGCGGCGAAATCTCTTGGGCGACGGCCTGGTGAAAACCAGCAATCAGGTCTGGGGGCAGCTTGTGGCAGGCGTCAATACAGAGCTTGGCAACGGTATCAACGATATCTTGGACTGGCAGTTCTCGCATCTCTGGCCTTGTTTTCTTGTAGTGAATCAACGCGATATAGTATCTGCATGCACACGCTAACCCTATCCCGGTCAAGTCCAAGCGATCAAGGCAATGTCCGAACCTAATCGCGGCGTGCTCCTCATGGTGGCCGCGCCGTCGGGCGCCGGGAAGTCGAGCCTGGTTAACGCCTTTTTGAAGAATAACCCCGACTGGCAACTCTCGATCTCCACCACGACCCGTCCGCCAAGACCGGGCGAGCGCCATGGGCGAGAGTACTTTTTCACAGACCGCGAGAGCTTCGAAACCCAACGGCAATCGGGGGCTTTTCTCGAGTGGGCTGAGGTCCACGGCAACTTCTATGGCACCTCACGGGCCTGGATCGATAGTCAGCTTGCCCAGCATCACAATGTCATTTTGGAAATTGACTGGCAGGGCGCCCGACAGATTCGCGCCCATTTCTCTGGCGAGCGCGTTCGCCCGAAAAGCGTCTTTATTCTGCCGCCGACACTGCCCGAGCTCGAGCAACGCTTACGGAGCCGCGGCCAAGACAGCGAAGCGGTGATTCAAAAGCGACTCGCCGCCGCACAAGATGAAATGACCCACGCAGATGAGTTTGATTATGTTATTATAAATCAAGACTTTAGCGCCGCTTTAAGTGAGTTTAATCGCTTTGCAGAGCAGGCTCTAAAGCCCTTCTAAGTTGCATCAAATCACGTTTATCACTGGCGAGACTAAAACATGGCACGCATCACTGTTGAAGACTGTCTGCAATTTATCCCCAACCGTTTCGAACTCGCCCTCGCCGCAGCCTATCGTGCTCGGCAGCTCGCACAGGGCGCTGCTGCAAAAATTGAATCCCGAGACAAGCCTACCGTTACTGCATTGCGTGAAATCGCGGCGGAACAGGTTGGCCGGGAAATGCTCCGCAAAGTCCCGATTTAAGTGAACAGTCCCGCACTGCGGGCCGTTTCAGTAAGCCCGCTCATTGATCAAGCCCGGGCTTACCTTCCAGTAGAAGATTGCGAGCGGCTGAAGACCGCTTATCGATTCAGCGATGAAGCCCATCTGGGCCAGTTTCGCCAGAGTGGCGAACCCTATGTCTCACACCCCCTTGCTGTGGCAGAAATTTGCACCCAGTGGCGACTTGACTCTCAGGCGCTCATGGCCGCCCTATTGCACGACACGGTAGAGGACACCAAAGCCACCTCACAAGAGATTGCAGAGAAGTTCGGGCCCGAAGTCGCAGCCTTAGTAGAAGGCTTATCGAAACTCGATGCGGTCGAGTTTCGGAATCGGGAAGAAGCCCAGGCCGAAAACTTTCGAAAAATGTTATTAGCAATGGCCCGGGATGTCCGTGTCATTCTGATCAAGATTGCTGACCGCCTACATAACATGCGTACCCTCAATGTGGTCTCACCCGAGAAGCGTGGACGTATCGCCCGAGAAACCCTCGATATCTATGCCCCAATCGCTCATCGACTTGGGCTGAATGCCGTATTTCGCGAACTCGAGGATCTCAGTTTTGCAGGGCTTTATCCAAATCGTTTTGTGATTCTCTCAAAAGCACTCTTATCGGCCCGCGGCAACCGACGGGAGGTCGTTGGCCGACTTCAGCAATCGATAGAAAACCAACTGCCAAAATTTAGAATTGCCGCAACGATTGAAGGTCGAGAAAAAAGCCTCTGGTCGATCTATAAAAAAATGATCGAAAAGAAACTGAGTTTCGCGGAGGTTCTCGATATCTACGGCTTTCGAATACTCGTAAAAGATATCTCCCAGTGTTACCTCACACTCGGGGCCTTACATGCCCTCTATAAGCCAATGCCAGGGAAATTTAAGGATTACATTGCCCTTCCCAAATCGAATGGCTATCAATCCTTACACACGACCGTTGTAGGTCCCTACGGTACCCCTGTAGAGTTCCAGATCCGAACAGAGGAAATGCACCAGGTATCCGAGGCGGGGGTTGCTGCCCATTGGATGTACAAAGAGGAATCCCGCGAGGGTGTCTCACCGCTTCAGGCCCGAGCACACGAGTGGATGCAGTCTCTGGTTCAGGTGCAATCACAAACCCGAGACCCCTCGGAGTTTCTCGATAGCGTCAAAATCGACCTCTTCCCCGATGTGGTGTACATCTTCACCCCGAGGGGCGCAATCCGAGAGTTGCCCCGCGGCTCGACCCCTATCGATTTCGCCTACAACGTTCACACCGATATCGGCAACCATTGCATTTCTGCCGAGATCAATCACCGACCAGCGGGTTTAGACACCGTTCTGCGTAACGGCGATGTCATTCAGGTCACAACCGATCCAAAGGCGAATCCGCACCCCAGTTGGCTCAGCTTTGTACGAACGGCCAAGGCAAGAGCAGAGATTCGACACTGCTTAAAGACCACAACACGCAGCGAGGCAATCGACTTTGGCTACCGACTTCTGGATCAATCACTCAAGGCCCTGGGCATGACGGGACTTGACGATCCACGCCTCGAATGGCATCAGTTTCTGGCCGAAAATACTGCCCAGGATCGAGACGGATTACTCGAAGATATCGGTCTTGGTCTCACGCTCGCCAATGTGGCTGCGCGTCGACTCCTACCCCAGGCATCGGGCTCAACTGTCTCACGCCTGCCCCTGCACGCACAGCAAGCAATCGCGGTCTCGCATACTCATTTCACAACCCTGAACGAGGCCATCACAATTGATGGGAGCGAGGGCTCAACAGTGCAGTACGCCAGCTGCTGTGCGCCCATCGGGGGGGATGCCGCAGTCGGACTGATGCGCGGTGGAGCGGGCCTCGTCGTCCATCGCACCACCTGTCCCTTAGGCCGCCGTCAACGCGCAAAAGACCCGGCCCGATGGGCAGATATTATTTGGGCCGAAGAATTAAAGCGCTTATTTCAGACCCACCTGGCCATCGAAACCCAAGATTCCCGCGGCATCTTGGCGCGAGTAGCCTCTGCAATTTCGGGAGCCGACGCCAATATCGTTGGAGCGAATACGGCCCCGAAGGATCAAACCCTGGCGATCATGAATCTTATTGTTGAGGTCCGAGAGCGGCAGCACCTTGCGAATGTCCTGAGGAGAATAAGACGCGTGCCTGATGTCATCCGGGCGACTCGGGTTGCGCCAGAGCGGCTCGACACTCACACAGACCTCTAATAGCCGGGGACTCTAAAGGAGCGGTCTTTAGTCGCCCGCAATTGTCATTTCATTGATCAAGATTGATCCTACGGTTTTACTGCCTCGAGTCAACGTATCGGAACCAATCGCAACGATGCCTTTGAACATCTCCTTCATGTTCGATGCCACCGTGATTTCCTCTACGGGATAGGCGATCTCTCCATTCTCGACCCAATATCCAAATGCGCCACGGGAGTAATCACCCGTTACATAATTGACGCCCTGCCCCATAACCTCTGTGATGAGCAGGCCACGATGCATTTTTCTTAGAAGCCCAACCAGATCATCCTCGGCTCTGGTCTGGTCGCTTCGCATCACAAGGTTGTGGGAACCGCCCGCGTTACCTGTTGACTCCATCCCCAATTTTCGAGCGCTGTAACACGACAGGAAGTAACCCTTCACCACGCCATTGGTAACGACATCGCGTGGCCGAACCCGGACCCCCTCATCATCAAAGGGCGAGCTTCCCATTGCTCCATTAACTAAAGGATCTTCGTGGAGCTGAATATGCTTCGGAAAAACCCGCTGACCGAGGCTGTCGACCAAGAAGGTGGTTTTTCGATACAAGGCCGATCCGCTAACCGCCTGAGTAAATGCGCCGAGCACCCCACTCGCAATTGGGGCCTCAAATATTACCGGCACCTTCTGCGTCGGCACTTTACGCGCATGCAGTCTGGCCAATGCCCGCTCTGCGGCATAACGACCAACCGATTCGGGGTCTGCTAATTTCCTGGGGTCCCGATCCGAGGTGTACCAGTCGTCTCGCTGCATTGCCTGACCCGACTGAGCGATCGGCGCAACCGATAACCAATGCCGAGAATAGGGATAACCGCCGATAAAGCCGCGGCTATTGGCAGCAAAGAACTGTCCGTGATTCGCAGCCACAGAGGCGCCCTCAGAATTTCTAATCGCCCGACTCACCCCGAGCGCGGCCTTTTCGGCCGTCATTGCCAAGGCCACAGCCTTTTGCGCATCAATCTCCCAAGGAAAATAGAGTTGAAGCTCGGGATACTGTTTCGCGATGAGATGGTCCTCAGGCAGGCCTGCGCAGGCATCCTCTGCTGTATAGCGGGCAATATCGAGGGCCTTAGCGACTGCATCCCGCAGGGACTGATCCGAGAAATCAGAAGTTGTGGCGTGACCACGCTTTAAGCCGCTATAGACGGTTACCGATGCCGCACGATCTCGGGTTCGCTCAAGTGTCTCAATCGCCTGCTTCCTCACAGATACCGATAGACCGCTACTTTCAGAGACCTCAACGGCCGCATCAGTCGCACCAAGATCCTTGGATATCTGCAGGATTTTTAAAGAGAGCTCCCGTAGCGCTTCGGGAGCATAAAAGAGCGGGGAAACCATGGATTGTTTTGATCGGTTCATAGAGGCAATAATAGCGACATGTTAGAACAATATCCCCTTAATCGTCCTGCCAGAATCGGCCTGGTCTCGATCAGCGACCGCGCGAGTCAGGGCCTCTATCAAGATCTTGGGCTACCGGGCTTGCGGGCCTGGCTTGAGAGTGCCATCACCTCTGACTGGGAGCCGATTGAGCGCCTCATACCCGATGAGCAAGAGGAGATCTCTAAAACCTTAGTTAATCTTATCGATGATACGAAGTGCGATCTCGTATTCACAACAGGGGGTACAGGCCCCACGGTGCGGGATGTCACACCAGAGGCAACACTGGCGATTGCGGATAAGGAGTTACCGGGCTTTGGCGAACAAATGCGGCAGATTAGCCTGCACTATGTGCCCACCGCAATTCTCTCCCGCCAGGTCGGCGTAATCCGCAAGCAAGCCATGGTGATCAACCTACCCGGTCAACCAAAATCGATCGCCGAGACACTAGGCGGTGTTCGTAATGATCAAGGAGAGGTCCTCGTAAGTGGTATCTTCGCTGCGATTCCCTATGGCCTTGAACTGATTGGTGGCCCAAGCATTCTGACCAACGAGGCGATCTGTAAGGCCTTTCGCCCGAAAAAGAAATAAGCGATTGGTAAACCCGGCTCGTGTTCTCATTGTTAGCCTTGCATTCGCGGCATTCTCCGCGGCAGCCGCCGCGCCACCGGCAGTTTCGGAGCAGTGTCGTGAATTCTTAGTCCACGGCTTACCCACTAAAAAAGGCGATTTACTCTGCCGCACGGGATACGCCCTTATTCATGATAACGACACCAAGGCGGCCACATGGGTTGCGCAGCGGATGACAACCGCCCGGCTCGCAACGGTGGTCAAACGCCAAGACCGTTTCATTCCAGACCCAGATATTCCCAAGGGAAGCCGTGCCGAACTCGACGATTACCGAGGCAGCGGATATGACCGCGGTCATATGGCACCGGCTGCAGACATGCGATGGAGTGCACAGGCCATGCGCGAGAGTTTCTATCTCTCCAATATGGCACCCCAGGTGGGGGTGGGCCTGAACCGAGGCCTCTGGAGCGATCTCGAATCAATGATTCGTCGCTGGGTTGCCAGCCGTGGCGAGCTCTTTATTTACACGGGGCCCATATTCCAAGCAGCACGCGAGCAGCTCACACGCATCGGGCCCAACCAGGTGGCCGTTCCGACCCATTTTTATAAAGTAGTCTTCGACCCCGTTCGTGTCGAAACAATTGCATTTGTCGTGCCTAATGCACCCCAAACCAGCCGCAGAATTGAGGAATTTATTACCTCTGTTCGTGATATTGAGCAGCGCACCGGTCTTGATTTTTTAAACCGGATCAATCCAAGCGTGCAGGCTTTAATCGAGGAATCGGTTGCAAGCAGCCTTTGGCAGTAAGTCGTGTCGGGTTCTGAGACAATGGGCTGATGGATATCGCTCAACTTATTCAGACCATTACGATTTATGCAATCCCAGTGGTCTTTGCCATTACGGTCCACGAGGCAGCCCACGGCTATGCCGCCCGCTTCTTCGGTGACTTAACGGCCTACCACGAGGGTCGGATCACCCTCAACCCACTCAGACATATCGACCCCGTTGGTACGGTTCTGATTCCGCTGATGCTCTATTTTGCAACCGCAGGCGCATTTCTGTTTGGCTACGCAAAACCGGTACCCGTCGATTTTTCAAATCTCCGTCACCCCAAAAAAGATATGGTCTGGGTTGCTCTAGCAGGGCCCGCAGTAAATCTTCTGCAAGCCTTCGGCTGGGCGATTGCCCTCTATGGCCTTGTAGCACTCGGAGTCAATGAGCCGTTTTGGGTCGCTATGTGTAAAGCCGGTATCTTGGTCAATGTCGTTATGTTTGTATTCAATCTCTTCCCCCTGCCACCCATGGACGGCGGACGCATTCTGGTTGGGCTTTTGCCCTGGCGGCAGGCCATGCTCGTTTCCCGAATCGAGCCTTATGGGTTTTTCATTGTGCTTGGGCTCTTAGTCGCCGGCATTATCAACAATCTCTGGATGCGGCCTCTCATGGAACTTACTTACCGACTCATCGACATCGTATTAATTCCGCTTCGGATGCTGCTGAATTAATACCGGTCTGCTGCCTGGCAGCTGCCCTTGGTCATCACCGCCTGCCCCAGGGTCAGGGCCGTTACGAGGTTGGGCGATATATAAATCCCATCGGGATCAAGAAGTGGATCGAGATTCTTACAGCGCAGATGTGTAGGCTGCGTGAGGAGTGTCACTAGATTACATGCCGTTAGCTGTGCAAGCCTACGACGATCATTGAATACACGACGCAGGCAGACGAGTGTTCCGTCTTCGAAGTAGCCTGTGCGTTGAACATCATCGTGAAATAGGCTTCGCGCCTGGGCATCACAGACCTCTTGCTCCGGAGGAGCCAGCTGCTCTAAGCGCAATATCGTGACTCTGAAATCGTCTTCGGGCTCGACCTCAAAGGCTCCGGATTTCCAATTACGCTCTCCCTCAGGCTTCACAACACCGCCAGTCACCTCCGCCTTACACCGTGACTCTAGAGGCAATCGCTTTAGGAACTCCTGCTTTTTGACATCGCGCTTATCGGCCTGCTGCCGAGCGCCGTCGGCCAACACGGGCTGTCCGAGAATGCCCAATACGATTGCCGCCGAGGCGAGCGCAATGAGGCGGCTGGCTTGGCCCATTAGGCTGCCGAACGAATAATCCACATGCCCTCTAGACTGCCTAGAAACCCGACACAAATCAAGGGGGATTACACCCATTAGCCGCTCAATGTGCTGCGCTGGGGCAGCTAGGAAGTGAACTGGGTCTCCACCAGACCGCACAGTAAATGGCCCAAGATCAGGTGGCCTTCTTGAATTTGTGGCGTATGAGAAGAAGGCACATTCAAGACAACATCGGCGAGCGCCCCGATCTCTCGTGGCTCCCGGCCAGTAAACGCAATCGTTGCGACCCCCAGGGCTGCCGCAGCCCGCATGGCAGCCAGGATATTTTTACTTCGCCCCGAGGTGGATAACACAATCAAGACATCGCCACTACGACCAAGGGCCTCCACCTGGCGGGAGAAGACCTGGTCGTAACCGTAATCGTTTCCAATCGCCGTTAACGCCGATGTATCCGTACTTAACGCTACTGAGGCAAGAGGCTTTCGCTCTGTGAGAAAACGACCCACCATCTCTGCAGAGAAGTGCTGCGCCTCGGCAGCGCTTCCGCCGTTACCCGCAAACATGAGTTTTCCACCAGATTTCAAGGCGTTCACACAGCAGTTGACCGCCTTGACTAAGGCCGCCTGAAGGGCTTGATCGGCAAGGCATTGCTCGACCATCTGCCGAGATGCCTCAAGGGAATTTTGAATGTCTTTTTGCATCATGCCGCCTCTTCACGCACCGCTTTCTTGCGTTCGTGCTCTTTCAGGAAACGCTTACGTAAACGAATACTCTTCGGTGTGATCTCCACGAGCTCATCATCGGCAATAAACTCAACCGCTTTTTCTAGCGTGAGCTCAATTGGTGTTGTTAAATCAATATGCTCATCCTTGCCCGAGGCCCGCACGTTGGTGAGCTTTTTCTCTTTTACCGGATTCACCACAAGGTCGTTTTCTCGACTGTGAATTCCAATAATCATGCCCTCATAGAGCACATCACCGGGTTTTACAAACATACGTCCGCGCTCTTGTAACTTCCATAGCGCATAGGCCACCGCACTGCCATCGTCTTGGGAGATCAAGACCCCATTACGGCGATCGGCCATCTCGCCCTTGTAAGGCCCATAGTCATCAAAAATATGGCTCATCAGCCCGGTGCCGCGTGTCATGGTGAGAAACTCGCCTTGAAAACCAATGAGTCCACGCGCAGGAATTCGATACTCCAAACGCACCCGGCCCTTCGCATCCGACACCATGTCGAGAAGCTCTCCTTTTCGCAGGCCAAGGTTTTCCATGACGGGCCCTTGATGATCCTGCTCAACATCGACGGTCAACATCTCATAGGGCTCGAGCCGCTCACCATCTTGACTCGTTTTAAACACAACTCGCGGCCGCGATACGGCTAACTCATAACCTTCACGCCGCATATTTTCTAAGAGAATCGTGAGGTGTAACTCGCCACGCCCAGAGACCACAAAGGTATCGGAATCCGCACCGAAGTCGACTCGTAAGGCAACGTTGGCCTTTAACTCCCGCTCAAGACGCTCACGAACCTGACGGCTTGTGACGTACTTACCCTCCCGGCCAGCAAGTGGTGAGGCATTGACCATAAAATTCATGGTGAGTGTGGGCTCGTCGACCTGCAGCATCGTGAGCGGCTCAACATGATCGCTCTGGCAGACCGTTGTGCCAATGTTGAGATCGTCAATCCCGTTAATCAGCACAATGTCGCCTGCTAAGGCCTCCTGGACAACCTCCCGCTCTAGGCCCTTAAACATCAAGATCTGGTTGATCTTCGCCTTCTTCGGCGCCCCCTCTGGGCCGTCTTGGATGATGACCTCTTGGAGTGGTTTTACACGGCCACGCGTGATTCGACCGATTCCGATCTTTCCGACATAGCTGGAATAGTCAAGCGAGCAGATCTGCAGCTGGAGCGGCCCGTCCGGATCGTCTTCCCGCTGCGGTACATACTTCAGAATTGCATCAAATAACGGCCGCATATTATCGCTGGTCTTGGTGTGGTCCATTGTTGCAAAGCCATTTAGAGCCGATGCATACACGACGGGGAAATCTAACTGCTCTTCGGTTGCACCGAGCTTGTCGAATAGATCAAATGTGGCACTCACCACCCAGTCAGGACGGGCACCTGGCCTGTCGATCTTATTAACCACCACGATTGGCTTGAGGCCAAGGGCAAGCGCCTTGCGAGTCACAAAACGAGTCTGCGGCATCGGGCCTTCGACCGCGTCGACCAAGAGTAACACCCCATCGACCATCGACAAGACACGCTCGACCTCTCCGCCGAAATCCGCGTGTCCAGGCGTATCGACGATATTGATGTGCGTGCCCTCGTAATCCACAGCACAGTTCTTTGCAAGAATCGTGATTCCACGCTCTTTTTCGAGATCATTAGAATCCATCACCCGCTCGGAGAGCTGCTGATGCTTCGCAAAGGTACCTGCCTGCTGCAGGAGTTTGTCGACCATTGTGGTCTTGCCGTGGTCAACGTGAGCAATGATTGCAATATTGCGCAACGCGCGCATAAAAAACTCCTATGAGGATAAAACGCGAACCCGTTCTGGGTTCAGCATGTGATGCGACTCCACTCGTCCGGTTCCAAGGAACTCTCCGGTCTGCGCGTTGACGCGATAAACATCCGGCGTGAGCTCTTGCGAGACCATGACCGACTGTCCGTGTTGGAAACGTTTAACCTGTGAGGGGCCGAGAACAATCTGCGGCCAGTCACGAATTAGCCAATCCACTGGCTTTAAAAAGGATAACCGCTCCTCGTCGTTCGCCTGCTCAAGCGAATCAAGCGAAACAATTCCGTCATCCTCGATCTGACCGACGCCAACGCGTCGCAGACCATGTAAGTGGGCTGGTAGCCCCATTGCTGCGCCAATATCCTCGGCCAATGTTCGAATATAAGTGCCTTTGCTACAGACCACACGAACGATCAGGTTGGGCAGTGCCCACCCCAGTAACGCAATGGCATGAATCGTAATCTTGCGCGCGGGCCGGTCAACCTCTTCGCCTGCGCGGGCATAGTCATAGAGCGCTCTGCCGTCCTTCTTTAGCGCTGAAAACATTGGCGGTATCTGGGTCTGCGGACCCTGAAATGCTCTCAACACCGCATGCAGTTTTTCCTCTGATAGGTCCGAAGGCACCGGCATACGCAAGATCGTCTCGCCTTCGCGATCTCCCGTGGAGGTTTTCTCCCCGAGAGCGATTTCCGCAATATAGGTCTTATCTGCGTCAAGGCCCTCCGCGGCATACTTGGTTGACTCACCAAACATTAGGGGTAAGAGTCCACTGGCCATTGGATCTAGCGTTCCACCATGGCCCGCCTTAGCGGCCTTCAGAAGGTGCTTGACATGTCCCAGTACCCGACTCGACGACGGACCCACCGGCTTATCAAGAAGCAAGACGCCATCGATTGGGCGTCGCGTTCGCTTTGTGGTGGAGATAATCTGTGTCATTGCTTGCCCGCTAAGGCACGATCAATTAATTCGCTCATCGCAATCGCACGGGCCACTGTATCGTCCCGCACAAAGTGGAGATCGGGCGTCTGATGAATCTTCAGCATTCGACCGAGCTTGGCGCGAAGAAACCCTCTGCATGCGGCAAGGCCTTCGGCCGTCTTATGAATCTGATCGGGATCATCAGGCAGCACACTGTAATAGACCTTGGCATGGGCGTAGTCGGCCGTTACTTCCACATCGGTAATCGTGATGAGCCCGATGCGGGGATCCTTCACCTCAAGACGAAGGAGCTCTGAGAGATCACGCTGAATCTGATCGGCTACCCGAAGTCCGCGCTCTGATGGCTTAGGAGAGTGTCCGCGCAATTTCTTGAATCTCGAAGACTTCGAGCTGATCACCCTCTTGAATGTCATCGTAGTTTTTCAGTGTTAACCCACACTCAAAACCCTCTTTGACTTCCTTGGCATCATCTTTAAATCGCTTCAGAGAATCGAGCTCACCGGTCCAGAGCACGACGTTATCGCGAAGTAACCGTATCTGGGCGGAGCGCTTGATCGTTCCTTCAAGGACCATACAGCCCGCAATATTGCCAAGCCTCGAGACCTTAAAGACTTGGCGAATCTCAACTAGCCCGATTGTGTTCTCACGGCGCTCAGGGGCTAACATCCCCTGCATCGCGCTCTTCACCTCATCAACTGCATCGTAAATAATTGTGTAGTAGCGAAGATCAACGCCGTTACCTTCCGCTAAGCGCTTAGCCTGTTGATCTGCCCGGACATTAAACCCGATTACAACAGCCTTTGATGCGATCGCCAGGTTGATATCGGATTCGGTGATTGCGCCTACCGCCGCATGAACAATATTGACCTTCACCTCATCGTTAGAGAGCTTCTGCATCGCTGCAGCGAGTGCCTCCTGCGAACCCTGGACATCGCTCTTGATAATAAGGGAGAGGGTCTGAACGCCATCTCCCATATTCTCGAAGATGTTTTCAAGTTTCGCAGCCTGCTGCTTGGCGAGACGCACGTCTCGAAACTTGCCCTGCCGAAACAAGGCAATCTCTCGGGCTTTACGCTCATCGCCCAAGACCATCATCTCGTCGCCCGCCTGAGGTACCTCCGTCATTCCGAGAATCTCAACAGGGATCGATGGCCCTGCCGTCTCTACCGAGCGACCGTTTTCATCAATCATTGCGCGGACTCGTCCGAAGGCAGATCCTGCAAGAATAATGTCGCCCTTTCTCAGGGTACCCGACTGCACAAGCACTGTGGCCACGGGGCCACGGCCCTTGTCAATGCGCGCCTCAACGACGAGGCCTTTGGCAAGCGCCTCCACCGGCGCTTTTAGCTCCAAGACTTCTGCCTGCAACAAAACGTTTTCAAGAAGGTCATCAATACCCTGACCCGTCTTAGCCGACACTGAAATAAATGGCGACTCACCACCGTACTCTTCGGGAACCACCTCCTCGGCGACTAATTCCGTCTTAACCCGCTCTGGATTGGCTTCAGGCTTATCAATCTTATTAATGGCTACAACAATCGGGACGCCGGCGGCCTTCGCATGGGCAACGGCCTCCTTGGTCTGCGGCATAACACCATCATCGGCCGCCACGACCAATACGACGATATCGGTTGCGTTCGCACCCCGCGCCCGCATCGCAGTAAAGGCCTCATGACCCGGAGTGTCCAGAAATGTAATCACGCCACGCGGGGTCTCCACATGATAGGCACCAATATGCTGGGTAATCCCCCCGGCCTCGCCTGCTGCGACCTTGGCTCGCCGAATGTAATCGAGTAGCGATGTCTTGCCATGATCCACGTGTCCCATGATCGTCACTACAGGAGGCCGAGTAACGGCAACCGCCTGTGCAACCTTCTCGGCTTCAGTTTCCTCAAGCAGCGCTTCGGGATCATCGAGCTTGGCTGCGAAGGGTTTGTGTCCCATTTCAGACACGACAATCATTGCAGTCTCCTGGTCTAAGACCTGGTTGATCGTGACCATCTGACCCATCTGCATGAACGTCTTCACGACCTCAGTACCTTTCACAGACATCTTATGGGCAAGGTCTGCCACCGAGATGGTCTCTGGGATATACACATCCCGGATCTGAGGCTCAGTCGGCTGAACGAAATTCGTAGGCTCCTGCGAGGATTGCTTCGGCCGAGACCGTGGACCGCTCCGCCATCCCGCAGTACCTCCGCTGGAATCACCCCTCGTTTTGAGTGCCCGTTTCTTGGCTGCATCCTCTTGCCAGGTGGATGACAGCTTCGATGCCTTGAGCTGCTTCTCCGTTTTTTTCTCTTTTGGCTTTTCCTCATCGCCCGGTTTTGCTGCAGGCTTGTGTAAGGTTGTCGATGCTGGCTCTGCGGCTTTATCAGGCTCAGGTGCCTTGGCGCTTGCTGCTAACTTTCCGCTACGCGCGGCAGTCATTAGCTTGTTAATTGCTGCAACTTCGTCTTCCACTGTTCGTCGCGCTTGAACCGATTTCGCTGCAGCTTCCGCAGCGATGCGGGCGCGCTCCTTCGCCTGAGTGGCCTTCTCGTGGTCGCCAGCAGCCGCAGAGATACCCTCCGCCTCGGCGGCAAGGGCCGCCTCACGCGCCTGCTCCACAGCCTGAGACTCGCGTTGGCGCTCGCGATTTAACTTCTCCTGTTTCTCTTTTAGCTCAGCCTCTTGCCGAGCAAGTAACTCTGACTGTCGCCGACTCTCGGCCTCACGCTGCGCAAACTCTTGCTCGGATACAACTGGGGCCGCAGACTCGGTTGGCGCGGCCTCCTGTGCCTCGCCGCCCTCGGCGGTATCGCGCTTAACAAACACCCGTTTCTTACGGACTTCCACCTGAATCGTCCGAGATTTACCAGAGCCATCGGCCTGCTTGATCTCACTGGTCTGACGCTTGGTGATCGTAATCTTCTTACGGGGCGCCTCGTCACCACCATGCGCTTTTCGAAGGGCGGTCAGCAGTTGTTCCTTATCGGACTCGGACAGCCGATCGTCCGCCGATTTCTTCGCAACGCCAGCAGTGCGCAACTGCTCGAGAAGGGTCTCGACCGGAAGCTTTAATTCAGCAGCAAACTTTTCTACATTATCAGCGGCCATCCGTGGACCCTCCAGCCTCAGCCTCTTCCGAAGCAAACCAATGGGCACGCGCCTTCATGATGAGTTCGCGCGCACGCTCTTCATCCATCGCCGCGATCTCAACGAGTTCATCCACCCCAAGGTCGGCGAGATCATCACGTGTAAAAATCTTTGCATCTGCAAGCTTAACTGCTAGATCACGGTCCATCCCCTCGAGATCGAGAAGATCCTGGGCGGTTGTCTCCAGTTTTTCTTCTTGGGCAATCGCCGCAGTAAGTAATGAATTGCGTGCACGATTTCTTAGTTCATTGACGGTGTCTTCGTCGAACGCCTCAATCTCCATCATCTCGCTTACTGGCACATAGGCCACTTCCTCGAGTGTTGAGAAACCCTCGTCGATCAGGATATCGGCGACCTCGCCATCAACATCAAGCTTCTGCATGAAGATCTCTCGCAGCGAGTGCCGCTCAGTCTCTGACTTCTCCGCAGACTCATCGGCGGTCATGATGTTGATCTGCCAGCCCGTTAGCTCGGAGGCGAGTCGTACGTTCTGACCGCCCCGGCCAATTGCAACGGCAAGCTCCGCCTCATCCACCACAACATCCATGGCGTGACGTTCTTCATCCACCACGATTGATGAGACATTCGCAGGCGCCAAAGCGCCGATCACAAATTCGGCGGGATCCTCTGACCACAGCACAATATCGACGCGCTCACCGGCAAGCTCGTGGGTGACCGCTTGAACGCGGGATCCACGAACGCCCACACAGGTTCCGATGGGGTCGATTCGACGATCTGAGGTGAATACAGCAATCTTGGCGCGAACACCCGGGTCGCGAGCAGCCGACTTGATAATCAACAGACCCTGCTCTATCTCAGGGACTTCCATTTCAAAGAGCTTCATGATGAACTCAGGCGCCGTGCGCGAGAGCATGATCTGCGGGCCACGCTGGGTACGCTCAACGCGCTGCATGTAAGCGCGCACCCGGTCCCCTGGGCGCAGGTTCTCCTTTGGGATCATCTGATCTCGGGGCAGCCGGGCCTCAATTTTCCCAGACTCCACAAGGACATCCCCGCGCTCAAGCCGTTTTACGGTGCCATTAATAATAACCTCACCGCGCTCGAGAAAATCTTTCAGAATCTGCTCACGCTCAGCCTCCCGAATTCGCTGCAAGATCACCTGCTTAGCCGCCTGCGCGCCGATTCGTCCAAACTCGATTGGCTCGAGCTCTTCCTCAATAAAATCCCCTACCTCGATATCCGGAATCTGTTTCTGGGCCTCGGTAAGAATGATTTGTAGGTCGTGATCCTCGAGCTCGCCATCCGGAACGACCTGCCAACGGCGAAAACTCTCGTAATCACCTGTTTCGCGGTCAATTGAAACGCGAACGTCGACCTCGTCGGTGAAACGTTTTTTCGTCGCAGACGCCAGAGCACTCTCAAGCGAAAGAAATACGATATCTCGCTCGACGTTTTTCTCTCGGGCCAAGGCATCAGCAAGCATTAACAGTTCACGACTCATTTTTAGATCTCCCAAACGGAATCTCAGGCACCAAACGCGCCCGCTCAACATCTTCAGACTGAAAACCGAGTTGCATCATCTCGCCGGACTTGCCTTCGTACTCTAGAGACAAGTCTCCCTGCGCGTTGACCTGCAACACACCCTCAAAATTCCTTCGACCCTCTAAGGGCTGTCGAAGTCTTAACTTCACCACTGACCCCGAAAACCGCACGTAGTGCGCGTGCTTGGTCAATGGCCGATCCATTCCGGGCGACGACACCTCGAGTCGCTGAAAATCAAATCCTTCTACTGGCAGCAAATGGACCAACTGACGCGAGACCAATTCACAATCATCAATGGTTACAAGCCTCTCCTCGCGGGCTCCCTCTTGCCCCACGCTGCCCTGCCCCAACTGGCCATTGCCTTGGATATCGATAAACACACGCGTGAGCCCCCCCGGTGTGCGCTCTAAGTCGATCAACTCGAAGCCCAACTCCCGCGTTGCGTTGTCTACGACCTGCCAAAGATCTGCCATATCACTTGGCCCACTTACTGTGCGCCCGCCCCAACATCATGAAAATTTTTCAAAAAAAAATGGGCTTGTTGAAGCCCATTTTTTCTAGTCGCATCAGCCGGTCTTCTCAGCCAAAAGGGCTGAATCCAAACCTACTAGAGCGCTCTATGTTGTTGATTTTACAGGAAAGATCTGACAACAGCAATCGATTCGGGCTTCCCACTAAGCCGGGGGTGGTTTGCGCCCCTTAAACCCGGGTCGCCCACCGGGCCTTGGCCCGCCTGAACCCGCGCCCCTGGGGCCTTTGAAGCTAGATCTTCCACCGGGTTTTCCTGCGCCTGAGGGTCGCTGCGGCGCCGACAGGGCCCCAGTTGCCGGCTTAGCAGAACCCCAAGAGGTCTGCAGCGGGTTTGGCTTTTTGGGTCCGTTTGGCCGGCGCTTATGCGCTCCACCAAGGTGGGATAGGTGCGCATCGGGGCCCGATGGCTGCCACTCATCGTCGGGATGCGGCTGAGTCAGGTCGTCGTCATCCACCAGCGGTCGATCCTGTGATTGCTGCCGAACCACGCTACTGGGCGAACTCCACTCCTGTGATGACCGCGGTCCCGCCCGGCCCCCTCGGGGCTTTTTAAATCCTGGGCCTCCACCTGTGCTCAAACCTGCCAGGTGACTCACGGCCATCGTGTTGCCTGAAACAGGCTGCCGATTCTGTCCTTTCGCACCGCCGCGACGCTTATTTCCCGGTCGAGAATCGCCACCCGATTGACGAAGCCCCACCGACTGACAGAGCGCGAGGATATCGGCTTCACTGAGATCAACCGATCGCCCACGCTTAAGATTTGACGGAAGAGCGGTCACGCCATAACGAATACGAATGAGTCGACTCACCGTTACGCCAACGGATTCGAATAACCGGCGTACCTCACGGTTACGGCCCTCGGTAATCACAACGCGAACCCAGTAGTTGGCACCCTCGCCACCCGCATCCTCAATGCGCTCAAACTTCGCAACACCATCCTCAAGAGGTATGCCGTCAAGAAGCTGCTGGCGAGACTCTGGTGTTAACTCACCTAACAAACGAACCGCATACTCGCGCTCAACCTGCGACCGCGGATGCATTAATCGATTCGCGAGATCACCCGATGTCGTAAAGAGCAACAATCCCTCGGTGTTCATATCGAGTCGGCCTACGGCAATCCATCGGCCTACCTTTGCGGGAGGAAGCTTTTTAAACACGGTCACGCGGTGCTGGGGATCATCGCGCGTCACAATTTCTCCTGCCGGCTTGTGGTACGCCAAGACTCGAACGGGGGGAGGCGCAACGCGAATGCGAATTGGCTTTCCATTGACCTTCACCTGATCGGTGTGCAGAATTCTCTGGCCGATGTGGGCGGGGGTTCCGTTGACCGATACACGGCCCGCAATAATCAACTCCTCCATTTCCCGCCGAGAGCCCACCCCCGCATCCGCGAGCACTTTATGAAGTTTTGGTGGGTCGTAATCTAGACCTGAACGAGACGGGCCACCCACGCGTGGTGTAAGACCTTGCTGGGCAAAAAACGGTATGGGTTCGGCTTCCTCAGCCGCTAGGTCATCCGCTGTGTCATCCAGTGCGTCGTCCATTGTGTCGGCCTCGCTCACGGCAAGACTATCGTCGACAAGATCGTCCTCGGGCGAGATGCCCGACCCATCAACGGGCGGGTCTATTATGGGATCGAGTTGTTCACTCACGATGGCGCCTAGGCGTTGTCATGGTCGTTTGGAGTGTTGTTATTCGCATCAGTGACTGTTGATTCGCTCTGGTCAGCAGACTCGGTAATTTGTGAGTCCGTCATTCCTGGCAACAACGCTGCTGCGGTGTCGCTCCAGTTCGCATCAAGCAAAGGCAGCTCCTCGAGCGAGCGCAAACCGAGATCATCCAGGAAGTGGCGGGTTGTTGCGTAGAGCGCTGGTCGACCTGGCGCATCCCGGTGCCCAATGGCCTCGATCCAGCTGCGGTCTTCAAGCGACTTAATCACCTGCGTTGCCACTGCGACGCCGCGAATGTCTTCGATGTCGCCTCGGGTAACGGGTTGACGATAGGCAATGATGGCGAGGGTTTCCATAGTGGCCCGCGAATACCGCGGCGGTTTCTCATTCTTTAGCTTGTCGAGATACTCCCGCATCTCAGGCCGCGTTTGAAACCGCCAGCCCGATGCGAGAGGCACGAGTTCAACGCCGCGTCCAACCCACTCGCGCTGTAAATCCTCGAGCAGCAGGCGAACCGTGTCGGCATCGATTTCATCATCAAACAACCGCCGTAGCTCCGACACCGGCATTGGCTCGGTGTGTGCAAGCAGGGCAGCCTCGAGGACTTGTTTGGCTAGGGCCGTATTCATCATTTATCAGTGTGTTGGCGGAGAGAGGGGGATTCGAACCCCCGGTGGGCTATTAACCCACACACGCTTTCCAGGCGTGCGACTTAAACCACTCATCCATCTCTCCGCGAGAGGACGTCAAAGCCGCGGCCTGGAATCTGTTAGGCGAGGCGGGTCAAGCGGGGCAAGTGTAACAGACTCCCCCGCAGCCCTAACTAGGTCGCCTGCTTTAATTGTTCAAGAATTGCTGGATTTTCAAGCGTCGAGGTGTCCTGCGTGATTTCCTCTCCTTTGGCCAGCGTTCGAAGCAAACGACGCATAATCTTCCCCGACCTTGTTTTTGGCAGGTTATCGCCAAAACGAATTTCCTTGGGCTTCGCAATCGGACCAATCTCCTTGCCCACCCAGTTACGAAGCTCAGTTGCCATCTTCTTGGCATCATCGCCCGATGGTCGCGTTCCTTTGAGTACCACGAAGGCAACAATCGCCTCCCCTGTTGTCTCGTCGGGCCGCCCCACGACTGCGGCCTCCGCAACAAGAGGATTTGCGACAAGTGCCGATTCAATCTCCATCGTTCCCATTCGATGACCCGAGACGTTCAACACATCGTCGATTCGTCCCATGATGGTGAAGTACCCCGTTTCCTTATCGCGGATGGCGCCATCGCCTGCGAGATATAACCTTCCGCCCAGCTCCTCAGGGTAGTAGCTCTTTACAAATCGGTCAGGGTCACCCCATATCGTGCGAATCATCGATGGCCACGGCTTTTTCACGACAAGAATTCCACCCTGACCGTTGGGCACATCATGGCCCACCTCATCAACAATTGCACACTGAATTCCGGGAAACGATAAGGTACAGGAGCCCGGCACAAGTGGCGTGGCACCCGGCATCGGCGTGATCATATGACCGCCAGTTTCAGTCTGCCAAAATGTGTCAACGATCGGGCATCGGGCGCCACCGATATTGTTGTAGTACCACATCCAGGCCTCGGGATTAATCGGCTCACCCACCGAACCCAGAAGACGCAAACTCGAGAGGTTATAGTGCTTTGGCGCTGCAGTAGGTGTTGCCTCTGCTGCCTTAATCAATGAACGAATTGCTGTTGGTGCAGTGTAGAAAATAGAGACCTTATGATCCTGAATCATCTTCCAGAAACGGCCCGCATCAGGATAGGTTGGTACGCCCTCAAATACGATTTCTGTTCCACCACAGGCGAGCGGCCCATAGGTGATGTAGGTGTGGCCCGTTACCCAGCCAATATCAGCGGTGCACCAGAAAATATCCTGGGGTTGCAGATCAAAGGAATACTTCATGGTTAAGATTGCGTGAAGTAGGTAGCCCCCCGTAGAGTGCTGCACCCCCTTGGGTTTTCCGGTTGATCCCGAGGTGTACAGAATGAATAAGGGATGCTCCGCACCCACCCACTCAGGCTCACAGACCTCTGGTTGGTTCTTGGTCGCCTCATCCATATAGATGTCACGACCGGCGGTCATCGAGACCTTGCCTCCGGTGCGGCGATAGACAATCACATGGCGGACAGCCTCACAACCACCAAGCGTAAACGCCTCATCAACCGCAGGTTTTAGCGGAATTGATTTACCACCACGGCACTGCTCATCGGCAGCAATAATTAAGGTCGCACCGGCATCAACCACACGCTCTTGCAGACTCTTTGCCGAGAAGCCGCCAAACACCACCGAGTGGATTACCCCAAGTCGTGCGCATGCCTGCATTGCAACCACGCCCTCTACGGACATCGGCATATAAATTAGCGCCCGATCCCCCTTCTTGTAGCCCATCGACTTGATCGCATTGGCTAGGCGGCAGACCTGCTGATGCAAGGCCTTGTAGGTCACCTTTTGTACATCACCGCCATCGGCTTCAAAGATTATCGCGATCTTGTCGCCAAGGCCCCTCTCAATCTGGCGGTCGAGGCAGTTGTATGAAGCGTTGAGCAGTCCATCTTCGAACCACTTGTAAAAAGGCGCGTTGCTCTCGTCGAGTGTCTTCGTAAACGGTTTTTTCCAGCTAATTTCCTCGCGAGCGTGTTTTGCCCAGAACTCTGCATAGTTCTTGTCGGCCTCGTTACACATCGCCTGATAAGCGGCCATGCTGCCGAGTCTTGCCTTTGCCGAGAATTCTTTTGGCGGCTGAAATATGCGGCTTTCCTGCATTACCGATTCAATTGCCATGCTTGATGCTCCCCTTTAGTTTTTTTGACGGGTTAGAATTATTGTGTTGCGATGCGGCATTAATCATTCCGGCTTCTTTGAGCCGCTATTCATACCCTACCACCGCTCGTTAAAAATTAGGTTTTGTGTTCCGCATAAAATCTACCGCAAATTTGGGAGTTACGCTATGACGGTCATCAGACAAGAAGATTTTATCCAAAGCATCGCCGACGCCTTTCAGTTTATTAGCTACTACCACCCGCTC